>OJPB01000148.1_pt1 | contig 49731 bp, 48 predicted proteins | sample 1598391 | NCBI WGS metagenome assembly OJPB01 (sample SAMN03922452, study PRJEB24848) | human gut metagenome | isolation source: stool sample | host: Homo sapiens | place: Germany | collected 2009-11
AGAGCATCTGCCTTACAAGCAGAGGGTCACAGGTTCGAGCCCTGTAGGCCCCATTTGTTATATGCGGGTGTGGTGGAATAGGCAGACACAAGGGACTTAAAATCCCTCGGACTTATCATCCGTGCCGGTTCAAGTCCGGCCACCCGCATTTAAAATAAAAACCGATCTCTTAACTTAAGGGAACGGTTTTTTCTAAATTATGCGGGTATGGCGGAATTGGCAGACGCGCCAGATTTAGGTTCTGGTTCGAGAGAGTGCAGGTTCAAGTCCTGTTACCCGCATTAAATAAGGCTTTTCAAGGGGATTGACTCTTTGAAAGGTCTTATTTTTTTATAGTAGAAATGTATGTTAAACATATTTAAGAAAGGACATTGACAAATGGCAACGGAAGAAAAGAGAATTTTGAAAATGGCCTATCTACTTTTGCAGTCAAACGGATACTTAAAAGCAGGAGACCTTGCTAGAGAATTAAATTTATCTGAGCGGACAATAAAAAATGATATAGAACATTTGAGAGTTTTTCTAAAAGAATGTGGCTGCACCTTGGATTCTGTTCGCGGTAAAGGGTATATTTTGCAGATTGATGAACCAGATCAGTTTGCGAAGATTAGGGAATGGCTGAATATTTTATTCAATAATGTAGAAAACAATACAAGGGAGAGACTTTCTTATCAACTGGCAAGAGCAATCATGTGCCGTCAGGCTACAGATGAGGATGGGTATTTTTTATTGGATGAATTGGCAGCGCAGTTATATTGTTCTTCCAGCACAGTAAAGAAGAAAATGACATGGGTCAGGGAATTTCTTAAATCATTTGGAATTTCTCTGATAAGCCGCCCTAGTCATGGGATGAAACTGTGCGGTGATGAATTTAGCCAGAGGCTTTGTATGCTGGAATTGTATGAAAATCATTTTCGGATCCGCGTAGTAGCATTTAATGATCAGGTGTATGAGCGCGCTTTTAGAGATCGTGGAGATAAGGATAAAGTACGCAAAACAGTGCTGGATACGATACGTGCATCTGAAAATGAATTGTTTGATACATATATCAACCGTTTAGTAGATTATGTGCTTTTGTTGAGAAATCGGATACAGTCAGGAAATCTGATTGAAGCGGATTCTGAGCGGTGGTCAGTTTACAGAAAAAAGCTGCCTTTATCAAAAGAATGGACACTGGCCGTGAAGTTGCTTGAAAATCTGAAAAATATTTCAGGATATTTACAGGATATTTCAAATGTGGAAGGTGAAATTGCAGCACTGGCATCCTTGTTCTTAATGTGGGGAGACTGGGAGCAGATGCCAGAACTGAAAAAGCGTTTTTCTATTTTTTATACGAAAGCAAAAAATCTTACAGAGCAGGTGGTAGAAAACTTAAAAGAACAGTGGAAGGTTCCGGATGAAATATCAAACTCTCAATTAGTAACTGCTTTGATTCCAGATATGCTTCGATTGCTGTTTCAGAAAAACTTTGGGTATGCAGATTGCTTTATGCTTGGCAACAGTATTTCGGAAAATGCGATTAAAAGATCCCCCTTTGTGCTCGCATTGGCAGACAGTATTGGGGAGTTTCTGAGCCATAAAGCAGATTTAAAGATCAATGAGTATAATACACAGCTTTTAGGTGTCAGTTTATATAAAATACTCAATGTTATTGATTATCCTTATGTTCCAAGAAAAATATTGCTTTGTGCTAGAAATGGGAAATCCAGTGCGCAGATTATTGCAAAAGATATAGTACGACGGTTGGGAGACTGGTGGATCGGGAAAATGGAGATATATCCTTTTTACGATGCGAGAAAGCTGCCTGTGGAAAATTATGACTGGGTGATCGGCAGCTTTAATAGTTATGCATATCATTATACGTGGTCGTATCTGCATGTACATGCAATGATGACTCCGGAAGATATAGAGCAGGTACGTAGGCAGGTACTGTTAAGTGGGTATGATCTGTTCTATAGTGCCCAACAATTAAAGTGGGATGAACTGGCTGTTCATAGAGATTTCTCTATTTATGGGATTCAGAGTATTTTTCAGCTGCTTTCATACCAATGGGGCAAAGATATAAATTCTAAAGAAGTATTGAACCAGTTTTTTATGGATCCCAGACATTTAAGAGTCCGCAATCAGCTTCTTTGTGTGATTGTTCCGTCTGAATATACAGAAAAACGGATATTTGATCTGTATTTCTTAAAAAAAGGATTGGAATATGAAGAAGAAATGGTACGGGCAGTTTTATTTATTGCCATTGATTTTCAGGAATCAATTGTTTCAATGCGTTTTTTGGAAAATGGGATCCGGTATCTCCAGGATGATTTTGAACAATTGTCACCAAAACTGACGACTGCATCTGTGATGGAAGTGTTAATAGATGGTGTCCGTAAAAGACTATAGATACCACAATCTGCATGAATGTAAGGGCAAAAACGAACTTTTCTCATGTTATAATGCACAAATGAAAATGGAAGATTTCCCGATGGGATATATAATAATACTATATCAAAACTAAGGAGGGAGTTATATGATACAAAGTGGTTTGATTTGTGCGTTAGTATGGATCCTGATGCAGGGTACCGACCGTCTCTTAGGATGGCAGACTTTACAACGTCCGATCGTAACAGCAACAGTGACTGGTTTTCTTCTAGGAGATATTAGAACCGGTATGATTATGGCAGCTTCTCTGGAGGCAATCTTTATGGGAATTTCTGCTATCGGTGGTTCTATTCCTTCAGATGCCTGTGCCAGCAGTATTATAGCAGTTGCGTATACGATCCTGACAGGAGCAGATGTTGAAACAGGACTTGCTCTTGCAATGCCAATTGGTACATTAATGGGGTCAGCAAATGAAATGTGGAAGCCGGTTCTTGCAGCACTTGCTCCATATTGGGAGAAAATGGCTGGAAGCGGCAAAGAAAAATCTTATCGTACACAGGTTATGTTGTGTGGATATTTTGTGGATCGTCTGCCTCAGGCGATTATCATGTTTGCAGCAATTGCTTTTGGCGTAAGCAGCCTGGAACATGTAATGAATAATATGCCTGCATTTATCATGTCAGGTTTATCAGCGTCCAGTTCTATGATGACTGGTATTGGATTTGCAATCCTGCTTTCTATGATCTGGAATAAAGAAATCGGCTGTTTCTTCTTCCTGGGATATGTATTAAGCAAATATATGTCACTTCCAACCGTTGCAATCGCAATTATCGCAGCTGTGATTGCAATCACCTATTTCTGCAATGAGAAAAAGATTAACGATGTTCTTAAGATTGCAGAAAAGAGCGGTGCATCTTCATCTGTAGGAGAGGAGGACTTATTCTAATGGCTAAAGAAACAAATTATACACCACAAGAGAAAAAAACATTAAGAAAAATGTTCTGGAATTCAGGCCTGGTTTTCTGTGGATTTAATATGGTAAAGATGGAAGGCAATGCATTTGCGCTGACCATGGAACCGGCATTAGATGAATTGTATGACGATAAGAAAGAAAAAGCAGAGGCAATGCGCCGTCACAATGGCTTTTTTAATACCCATGCAGTATTTTTATCTTTGATTGCAGGTATTTCTTATGCATTGGAACGTCAGAAAAAAGAGACAGGCGCAGTGGATGATGATACCATTGAAAGCATTAAAGTAGCTCTTATGGGACCAACAGCAGGTATTGGAGATGCATTTTTCTTTAACTGCTTAAGAGTTATTGCAGCAGGTATTGCAATCGGTCTTTGCAGTCAGGCTAATTTCCTAGGTGTTCTGTTATTTATCCTGATTTATGGATGCTCCCAGATCGCAGCACGTTGGTATCTTTTGAGAGCTGGCTACAAGTATGGAACATCTTTTATTGATACGGTATTTAATTCTGGTCTGATGCAGTCTTTAACAAAAGCCGCAGGTGTTATGGGTATTACCATGGTAGGCGCTATGGTAGCTTCTTCTGTAAACGTAAAGCTGGCCTGGACGATCAATGTTGGTGAGGCATCTGTAGTTGTACTGGATATCCTGGATTCCATTATCCCGGGTCTTTTATCCATCGTTCTGGTATTTGTGCTTATGAAACTGATTAAAAAGGGATACAAGCCGCTTACTCTGGTGTTTGGCATTCTGATCCTCTCTATTGTATTAGCATTTTTAGGAATTTTCTAAAGAAAGCTTGGAGGCCGCGTAATGAGTAGAAAAACATGGAAGTCAGAACGGATACTAACAGAAAACGGATTCGTAAACGGCTATATCACTATTTGCGATGATAAGATTGAAAAGATTACAACGGAATGGGACGGAGAATACGAAGATCTTGGAAAGGTGGATATTTTTCCTGGTATTATAGATGTTCACAATCATGGATTTGGTGGATGGTCCATGACAGATCCATGTACAGATGAAGATGTATTAGGATATGTAAAAGCACTTGCATCTATCGGTATTACCGGGATTCTTCCAACAGCAAAAGAAGATGCTTTTGAAGCAATTGTCCGTGTAATGGATCAGGTTTATGAGGGAGCAGTGATCTATGGTATTCACAGCGAAGGTCCTTTCTGGGCACGGGGCGGTGAAAAAACAGTAGGTCTGACCTGGCCGGCACCGGATGTGGAAGAAACAGAACGTCTGATCCAAAAAACTCATGGAAAAATGAAAGTGATGGCGATTGCGCCAGAACTTCCGGGAGCATATGATGTCATTCGATGTCTCCATGAGCATCAGATTAAAGTAGCATGCTGCCATACAGCAGCGTATGCGGAAGATATTTATGAAGCCAAGAGAGTGGCCGGATTTGATATTGCGACCCATCTTGGCAATGGAATGAGGGGAATTCATCATAGAAATGTAGGTGCATTGGGTGCACTGCTGTTATTAGACAATATTTATTATGAAGTCATTACCGATCTAAACCATATATGTCCAGATATGTTAAGGATCATGTTTAAACTGCAGCCATACAGCAAGTTCTGTTTAATTTCGGATTCTAATTTTATCGCAGGGCTTCCAACGGGTACATATATCCGGTATGGACGTGAAAATTATGCAGATGAAAAAGGGCTGATCTTAAATTCAGATGGCCGTATCTGTGGAAGCGGAAGCTGGGTACTGCGAAATATTAAACAGTTGGTAACAAAAGTTGGAGTTCCTGTGGAACAGGCATTTTACATGGCATCGATTAATCCGGCCCGGTATTTGGGAATTGATGGGGAGACAGGTTCCCTGCAGTCTGGAAAACGTGCCGATATGATCTTTGTAAATGATGATTTTGTTTGTGAACGTACTTTTGTAGGCGGTAAGGAAGTTTATAATAAAAACGTAGATACACCGGATAAAATATTCAACACAGAGGCGCTGAAGGCAAAGGTAAATTAGAAAAAGGAAGGATATGTTTTTATGATCAAATTATTTCGTATTGATGAACGTCTGATCCATGGTCAGATTGCGATTAAATGGTCCCGTCACACAGGTGTAGACAGCATAGTAGTAGCAAATGATCATGCAGCTGCCAATGTAATGATTCAGAAATCATTAAAAATGGCAGCACCTCCAGGAATCAAGACAGTTATTAAATCAATTGATGACGCAATCAAGACTTTAAATGATCCAAGATGTGAGCCATTAAAGGTACTTGTACTGGTAAACAGTCCGGAAGATGCACTTAAAATGGCAAAACAGGTAAAAGGCATTCCATTTATTAATGTAGGAAATTATGGCAGAGTGGCGCCGAAAAAAGAGGGAAAAGAAAGAAAACGCTTTGACAACAATCTGTATTGCGATACAGATGAAGAAGCAACATTCCGTGAACTGATGGCGACAGGGCTGGAATGCATTTGTCAGACTACCCCGGAAGAGATTGCAATTCCGTTAAAGAAACTGATTCAGTAAAGATGGGGGTGTATTGCAATGAAACTTATTATTCAGTCAGATGACCTTGGAATCACAGAAGCTGTCAGCTGTGGCATTGCCCGTGCAGCAAGAGAGGGAGCAATTACCTGTACAGGATTGTTTTCTAATATGCCTGCAGCACCATTTGCAGTAGAACTGATGAAGCCTTATCCGCAGATCTGCCTGGGGGAGGATATTAATCTGGTTGCAGGGCGCCCTTGTGCAGATCCAGAAAAAGTACCATCTCTGGTACAGAAAAATGGTTTATTTCTGACTTCTGGCATGCACTGGGCCATTGATCAGAAAGATGGTGATCAGAACCATGTTAAATATGAAGATTGTCTGACAGAAACAGAGGCACAGGTTCTAAGGTTTAAGGAATTGACAGGAAAGTTTCCGGAATATCTCCATGGACATTCCTACAGTACTCCGGCAACCTGGGCTGCAATGGAAGCAATAGGAAGAAAATACAGTATCCCCTTGGTGAAGGAGATGCACAAACGATTTGGAATCATAAGACCTTCTAGAAACTGGAATAAAAAGCCATTTCCACTGGAGGATCAGATCAAGGCAGATTTGACAGAATGTGTGATTGGAGATCAGGAATTTCTGAACAATCCGATTAGCTTTTTGGGAACGCACTGTGGTTACGTAGATCATGAACTTTTCCAGGTAAGTACTTATACTCTGATTCGTAATCAGGATCTGGCAGCTGTTACCAGTGAACGGTTTAAACAATGGATTCAGGAAAATAATATTGAACTGATCAGCTATCGGGATCTGAAAGGAATGTAATAGTATGACAAAATTTTTTCTGTCTTCTCATGGACATCTTGCAAGTGGTTTAGCAAGTTCTTTGGATATTCTGTTAGGAGGCCATGATAAAGTAACCGTATTTGATGCTTATGTGGATGAGAAATCTTTAAATGATGCATTGGATGCTTTTTTCCAGACTGTAGGGGAAGATGATCAGGTGATTCTTCTTTCAGATATGTATGGAGGAAGTGTCAACAGCACAATGTATACCTATCTGGAACACCCAAATACTACGCTGATAGCAGGTGTAAACCTGGCGTTGGTGATCGGTCTGACGATTTTGGAAGGCGATATCAGCCGTGAAATGCTGGAATCTGTGATTGAGCAGTCAAAAGATGCGATTCGGATCGTAAATCTGGAAGAAAGCGAAACAACACAAGAAGACGACCTGTTTTGAGAATCTGCAGATAGTAGATAAAATCAAATAACAGGTAAAATCCAAAGAATAATAACATGGATCATAAAATGGACTGTCAGTACTATGACGGTCCATTTTATGATCCGTTCTGCTTTTTTAATGTTCAAATTCTCGTTAAAATAGTGCTTTACATTCCCGGGATTTAGTGGGATAATAGCTGGGCGGTCGGCAGATACCGGGTAATAAGACAAAGATATTCTATAAGATACTCTAATAAACAAATGATTAAAATAACGGGCAATAGTTGCCGTTGTCTGAATTCTTTTATTTTCTATTTTTCCCTTTTCAAGAACTGATTTTTGTAGTAGTATAGTACTTGGCACTAGATATAGTGAGTGTGGTTAAAAAAACAACAATATTTTGTGCATGAGTGAGGGATAGTAATGAATGTTGAAGTAAAAACGAATGTAATTAAAAGAAATGGTGAAGAGGTCCATTTTAATTCACAGAAGATCGTAAATGCAGTGCATAAGGCGAATGAAGAAGTGGACAGACTGCATCAGATGAATGACTATCAGATCAGAGCAATTGCAGACAGCATTGCCCATAAGGTTCAGGAGTCAACTCATGCTGTAAATGTAGAAGATATTCAGGACATGGTGGAAACCGGCATCATGGCTATGAGGGGATATGAAGTAGCGCAGAAGTATGTGCGTTATCGTTACAAAAGGGAACTGACACGTAAGTCAAATACAACGGACAATGGAATCCTGTCACTTCTTGACAATATTAATGAAGAGGTAAACCAGGAAAATTCCAATAAAAACCCGGTGATCAACTCCACTCAGCGTGATTATATGGCAGGTGAGGTGAGCAAGGATCTTTCCCGCCGTGTACTTCTCCCTGAGAAAATCGTAAGAGCACATGAGGAAGGCATTATCCATTTCCACGATACAGATTATTTTGCCCAGAGAGAACATAACTGTGACCTGATCAACCTGGAAGATATGCTTCAGAATGGTACTGTTATCAGTGAGACACTGATCGAGAAGCCACACAGCTTCTTTACTGCATGTAATGTAACTACCCAGATCGTTGCCCAGGTTGCCAGCAACCAGTATGGCGGACAGTCCTTTACTCTGGCTCATCTGGCGCCATTTGTGGACATCAGCAGAAAGAAGATCCGCAAAAATGTGATCGAAGAGAGAAAAGAATGCGGCGAATCAATGGATGAGGCAATCATTGATAAGGTGACAGAGCGCAGACTGAGAGAGGAAGTAAAGAGCGGTATCCAGACCATACAGTACCAGCTGATCACATTGATGACCTGTAATGGACAGGCACCGTTTGTAACTGTATTTATGTACCTGGATGAGGTGCCGGAAGGACAGACACGTAAGGATCTTGCTATGATCATCGAGGAAGTCATGGTACAGCGTATGCAGGGAGTAAAGAACGAAAAAGGTGTATGGATCACACCAGCATTTCCGAAGCTGATTTATGTGCTGGATGAGGATAATATTTCCGAGGATGCTCCATACTGGTATTTGACAGAATTAGCTGCTAAATGTACTGCAAAGCGTATGGTGCCGGATTATATTTCCGCAAAGATCATGAAAGAGTTAAAGCAGGGGGACGTTTATCCATGTATGGGATGCCGGTCTTTCCTGACAGTAGAAGATTCCCAGAGAAATGCTGATGGCAGCCATAAATATTATGGACGTTTCAATCAGGGCGTGGTTACTATCAATCTGGTGGACGTGGCATGTTCTTCTGAGGGCGATATGGACCGTTTCTGGGCGATATTAGATGAACGCCTGGAATTATGCCATGAAGCTCTTAGATGCCGTCATGAGCGCCTTTTAGGCACGATTTCCGACGTTGCACCGATCCTGTGGCAGAATGGTGCCCTGGCAAGACTGAAAAAGGGAGAGAAGATAGATAAACTTCTGTTTAACGGATATTCTACTATTTCACTGGGATATGCAGGACTCTATGAAATGTGTATGAGAATGCTCGGAAAATCCCATACAGATCCGGAGGCACGCCCATTTGCATTAAAAGTAATGCAGCACTTAAATGATAAGTGTAAAGAGTGGAAAGCAGCTGAGAACATCAGCTATTCTGTATACGGAACTCCTATGGAATCCACTACTTATAAGTTTGCAAAATGTCTGCAGAAGCGTTTTGGCATTATACCGGGAGTGACAGATAAGAACTATATCACCAATAGCTACCATGTACATGTATCTGAGCAGATCGATGCGTTCAGCAAGCTGAAATTTGAGTCTGATTTCCAGAAGCTGTCACCAGGTGGTGCTGTAAGTTACGTGGAAGTTCCAAATATGCAGAACAATATTCCGGCGGTGCTCTCTGTTATGAAGTTTATTTATAATAATATCATGTATGCGGAGCTAAATACAAAGAGCGATTACTGCGAATGCTGCGGTTATGACGGGGAAATGATCATCAAAGATGATGAGTCCGGCAAACTGGTCTGGGAGTGCCCGAATTGCGGAAACAAAGATCAGAATAAGATGTTCGTAGCCAGAAGAACCTGCGGATATATTGGAACACAGTTCTGGAATCAGGGAAGGACACAGGAGATCCGGGACAGAGTGCTGCATCTGTAAAATTGAATTTTGAGTCATGTAACATCTTATCCCGAAATTTTTTCCGGGAAATAAGCAAATCTTTTCACATAATCCGAAAGCTATAATTTTTAAAGAGAAGTCTCAGAAGAAATTCCGGGGCTTCTTTTTTCTTGCGTTATTATTTTTATTGAGAATTTTGTCAAAAAAATATCAATTAGCACTATGCACAAAACATTTTCTCATGTATAATTGATTATACATGAAATGCACAAAAGGAGGGGTACAATGTTAGATACATCTTATTATGAGAAGACAGACCAGATCATTGCACAGTATAGCTGTGAAGAAAAATCCCTGATTCCTATTATCCAGGGGATCCAGGAGGAATATCGTTATCTGCCGCCGGAGCTTCTGACCTATGTTGCGGGGAAACTGGGAATCTCAGAGGCAAAGGCTTACAGTGTGGCAAGCTTTTACGAGAATTTCTCTTTTGAGGCAAAGGGGAAGTATGTGATCAAGGTATGTGACGGAACGGCCTGTCATGTGCGTAAGTCTATTCCTATTTTAGAAGGACTTTACAAGGAACTGGGGCTTGGAAAGAAGAAGCATACTACAGATGACCAGCTGTTTACTGTGGAAACAGTTTCATGTCTGGGAGCATGTGGACTGGCACCTGCCGTAATGGTCAATGATGAAGTACATCCGAAAATGACACCGGAGAAAATGAGTGAACTGATCGCAAAGTTGCGGGAGGATGAGAAGGTATGAGGATAGAAAACAGGATGCAGCTCAAGTTATGGAGAGAAGAATGTAAGGAAAAACACCAGAAGGAGACCTGCAGGATCCTGATCTGCGGCGGAACGGGATGTCTGGCAGGCGGTTCTGATAAGATTTATGCCCGTCTGAAGGAAATGACGGCTCATATGGATAATGTATCTGTTAAGATCGGGGAAGAGATTGCCCATGTGGGACTTAAGATGAGCGGATGCCATGGTTTCTGTGAAATGGGACCATTGGTACGTATTGAGCCGTATAATTACCTGTATTTGAAGGTAAAGTTAGAAGACTGCGAGGAAATATTTGAGAAGACAGTTCTTCACGGCGAGCCGGTCAAACGGCTGATGTATGAGGATAATGGCCGTGTATATGAAACTCAGGAAGAAATCCCGTTTTATGCAAAACAGACCCGTCTGGTGCTTAAAAACTGCGGACATATTGATGCAGAGCATATTGAGGATGCCATAGCAGTGGGGGCATATGAAGCCTTTGAAAAAGCTGTTTTTGAAATGACACCGGAAGCAGTGATAAAGACTGTGACAGATGCCGGACTTCGCGGACGAGGCGGAGCAGGTTTCCCGGCAGGAAAGAAATGGTCCCAGGTGGCAGGCCAGAAGGAAACAGTACGTTATGTGGTCTGCAATGGTGATGAGGGCGATCCGGGTGCATTTATGGATCGAAGTGTTATGGAAGGCGACCCGCACCGTATGATCGAAGGAATGATGCTGGCAGCTTATGCAGTACGGGCCCAGGAAGGTTATATTTATGTCCGTGCAGAATATCCGCTGGCTGTGCGCAGACTGCAGATCGCCATTGCCCAGGCAGAAGAAAAAGGATTGTTAGGTGATAATATCCTTGGAACAGGCTTTAATTTCAAACTGCATATCAACCGGGGCGCAGGAGCCTTTGTATGCGGTGAAGGATCTGCCCTGACAGCTTCTATTGAAGGTAAGCGGGGTATGCCAAGAGTAAAGCCGCCAAGAACTGTAGAACAGGGCTTATGGGGCAAACCAACTGTATTAAATAATGTGGAAACCTATGCCAATGTACCTATGATCATTAAAAATGGAGCAAACTGGTACAGTCGTATTGGTACTCCGCAAAGCCCGGGAACCAAGGCATTTGCCCTTACCGGTAATGTTAAGAATACAGGTCTTATTGAAGTTCCTATGGGAATCAGCCTGAGAGAGATCATTTTTGATATTGGCGGCGGCATTAAGGATAATAAAAAGTTTAAAGCTGTGCAGATCGGTGGTCCTTCCGGCGGCTGTCTGGTAGAGTCACAGCTTGACAGCAAAATGGATTTTGATTCCCTTTCAAAGATCGATGCCATGATCGGATCAGGTGGTCTGGTTGTTATGGACGAAGATACCTGTATGGTAGAAGTTGCCCGGTTCTTTATGAATTTTACCCAGAGAGAAAGCTGCGGAAAATGTGTTCCATGCCGTGAGGGAACAAAGAGAATGCTGGAAATCTTAGAGCGCATTGTTGCTGGAAACGGGGAATTGAGCGATTTAGATGAACTGGAAGAGCTGGCTGACATGATCGAAAATACTGCCCTTTGCGGTCTGGGAAAGAGTGCGCCGAAACCGGTAATCAGTACCATTCATGCGTTCCGCAAAGAATATGAGGAACACATTGTGGATAAGAAATGCCGGGCTCATGTCTGTTCCGGGCTCCGGGTATTTAAGATCGATCCTGATAAGTGTAAGGGCTGCTCAAAGTGTGCAAGAAATTGTCCGGTAAGTGCCATTTCCGGAAAGGTGAAATCACCATTTGTGATTGATAATAAAAAATGTATTAAGTGCGGAAGCTGTATGGACAACTGTGCTTTTGGCGCTATCTATACAGAGTAGGGAGGACGGAAATTTATGGGAATTATGACGATTGACGGACAATCCATTGAATTTACAGATGAACCCAATGTATTGTCAGTAATAAGAAAAGCCGGGATCGATATCCCTACATTGTGCTATCATTCAGAATTATCTATATACGGTGCCTGCCGTCTTTGTACAGTGGAAAATGACAGGGGGAAAACATTTGCTTCCTGTTCTGAAAAACCAAAGGACGGAATGGTAGTCTATACTAATACACCAAGGCTGATGCGTTACCGCAAGCTGATCCTGGAGCTGCTTTTGGCAGCCCACTGCAGAGACTGTACTACATGTATCAAGAGCGGTGAATGTCATTTACAGGAGCTGGCTCACCGTATGGGTGTTCATGAGATCCGCTTTGAGAATGTAAGGGAGCAGCAGCCTATTGATACCAGTTCACATGCCATTATCAGAGATCCGAATAAATGTATCCTTTGTGGTGACTGCGTAAGAATGTGCGACAATGTGCAGAATATCAATGCCATTGATTTTGCATACCGCGGAACAGAGGCCCAGGTAATGCCTGCTTTTAATAAAAAGATCGCAGAAACAGACTGTGTTGGCTGTGGACAGTGCCGTGTTGTCTGTCCTACAGGTGCGATCAGTATCCGTACCAATATAGATGAAGTATGGGAAGCACTGGCTGACAAAAATACAAAGGTGATCGCACAGATCGCTCCTGCGGTACGTGTGGCCATTGGAGATCATTTTGGCTATGCAAAGGGCGAAAATGTAATGGGTAAGCTGGTAGGTGTGCTTCACAGACTGGGCTTTGATGAGGTTTATGATACTTCTTACGGTGCGGATCTGACAGTTGTGGAAGAGTCCAAGGAGTTTATTGAACGGTTTACTTCCGGTCAGAAAATGCCATTGTTTACATCCTGCTGTCCTGCATGGGTGAAATATTGTGAGACAAAATATCCGGAATTTGTGCCAAATCTTTCTACCTGCCGCTCTCCACAGCAGATGTTTGGAGCTGTGGTCCGTGAATATTATAAGGATCCGGAGAAGAACGAAGGAAAGAAGATCGTATCCGTTTCCATTATGCCGTGTACGGCAAAGAAGGAGGAAATCCTGCGGCCGGAGTCCTTTACAAATGGCAAGCAGGATGTGGATTATGTGCTGACTACAACGGAAGTGGTAAGGATGATCCGCAAGTCCGGTATTGTATTTGACCGGGTGGAGATCGAGGCTGCGGATGTACCATTTGGCATCGGTTCCGGAAGCGGTGTTATCTTTGGTGTTACAGGCGGTGTTACAGAGGCGGTACTTCGCAGACTGCAGCAGGGACACAGCAGAGTAGATATGGAAGCTATTAAAAAAAGCGGTGTCCGGGGCGACGAAGGTATTAAGACATTGACATATGACTATAATGGAAGGGAGATCCGGGCAGCTGTGGTAAATGGTCTGGCAAATGCAGATAAGCTGCTGCAGAAGATCAAGAACCATGAAGAGGAGTATGATTTTGTGGAAATAATGGCATGCCGCAGAGGCTGTATCATGGGCGGCGGCCAGCCTGTAAATGCAGGACCGAGAACCAGAAAGGCCAGAATGAAAGGCCTGTATGATACAGATATAAATACCCAGATCAAGAAGTCAAATGAGAACCCGATGATCCTTTCATTGTATGATACTCTGTTAAAGGGCAAGGAGCATGAATTGCTGCATAGAAATTTTTCAGGGAAATAAGAGCATGTAAGTGTGGATAAGCAGAGTCCGGAAGTATTTTCCGGGCTCTGTTTTTGCTTGTATGGGGGAATGGTCTGGTGTATACTATAAGATGTACTCTCGGAGCCTTTCATGCACTTGCCTTTGCGACTGACAAAAAATTTTCTCGCAAAATCAAGTACAAAAAGATTCCGAGAGTACAATAAAGATAAAAACGCAAGTTGTATGGGATTTGAGGTTTTTTGATCCTGGTATCATAAAATTATTGTTCAGTAAGTGGGGGAATGACAGATGAATTATGGAAATATAAAGGAATGTGATATTGCAGATGGTCCAGGCGTAAGAGTGTCTTTATTTGTTTCCGGCTGCCGCCACCACTGTAAAGGCTGTTTTAATTCAGAAACCTGGGATTTTCACTATGGCGTTCCTTTTACAGAGGAAACACAGGATAAGATCCTGGAGCTGTTAAAGCCGGGATATATCCAGGGCTTTACACTTCTTGGGGGAGAACCCTTTGAACCGGAAAATCAGCAGGTACTTGTCCACCTTTTAAAGAAGATCCGTGAGACTTATCCACAAAAAGATATATGGTGTTACAGTGGATATTTATTGGATAAGGATATGCAGCCCGGTGGTGCTGTGTATACAGAATATACAAAAGAGATGCTGAAACAGATCGATGTGCTCATAGACGGAGAATTTGTGGAAGCAAAGAAAGACCTGACCCTGATCTTTCGAGGAAGCTCCAATCAGCGGATCATGTGCTTAAAGGATGGGGAATTTGCAGGTATGTGGCAGAAATAAGTGACAGGTTTGGCGGTCAGTGTTTAGAAAATGGCCCTGAATAGTGGATATTTTGTGAACAGACAGCCACTGATGTTGCATAAAAATGAAAGATGAATTATAATAAAGCGTACAAAAACAGATAGTATGAGCGGTTAAGACAGTGCAGGATATGAATAAAAACAAAGCCTGCAGATGAAAGGAGAATGGGAAATGAGAAGACGTTTTTCGGTTGCAGCGGCAGCGCTGGCATTAAGTGCGGCATTAACAGTTCCTGCTTATGCGGGAACATGGAAATATGTAAATGACCAGTGGAAATACCAGAGAGGTACCAACAAGTTTGCATATAATGAGTGGATCAAAGATAATGGAAAATATTATTATATTGGCAACGACGGTATTATGAAGACCGGCTGGCAGCAGGTCAATAATCAGTGGTATTACATGGATCAGACAGGTGTGATGCAGACTGGCTGGTTTAAGGATACAGATGGAAAATGGTATTTCCTGTATCCAAATGGTGCTATGGCTGTAAACACAGTGATCGATGGCAGGACCATTGGAGCAGATGGTGTGTGGGTTCCAAATGAAGGAGATACAGAGCCAGCGAATACTATGGACCTGGAAACTGGTTATCTGGTACAGAATCTGGAAGGAATTTCAAAGAAGGGCTATACCATTATTTCTTCCGGCAAGACAGCAGCTGGTACACGTTGGGGCAATGCGATCCGCTTAAAAGGTAAAGGCAGCTATGTTCAGTGCAATACAAACGGTGAATACAGGCTGTTATCCGGTGTATTTGGACCGTCTTCACAGTTTGACAGTGCAAATATGGCAAGAATAACTGTTTATGGTGATGAAGATCAGGTATTGTATACGTCACAGGATATTCATCATAATGAAAAGAATATATATTTTGGTGTGGATGTATCCGGACAGAAGCAGATCCGTGTAGAAGTATCCCTGATCAAGGATAATGAATGGGATGATCCGGTTATTTTATTTGATGGACTGTCACTTTATAAGTAAGAATAAAACAACCAGAAATCAAATAAAGATCAAATAAATGGGATCAAACAAATAGAAATAAAACAAATAGAAATAAGATAAACAAGCGTCTGCATGATAGTATAGCAGGCGCTTGTTTTGACATGGATATCTAAAATGCATCAATAGCGCATTTGAAGATTTTTTGGATTTATCAGATCACATAATTGCTCCATTGTTCATCTGGCTGGACCAGGTCGGCGAGAGTGATATTGTCCAGATAATTGTTGATCAGTTCGTCCAGTCCTCTCCACATGGGAAGAGTGCGGCAGCTGTCTATCCGGTCACAGGAAACTGCTTCAGGGGATTCCAGGCAAGATACAGGTGCAAGTGAGCCTTCTGTCAGACGCAGGATGCTTCCTACAGTATACTGGTCAGGGGTTTTGGTAAGTTTGTATCCGCCGCCTTTTCCGCGGACTCCGGCAAGCATTTTATCTTTTACAAGAATTTTAATGATCCCTTCCAGATATTTTTCAGAGATCCCCTGGCGTGCGGCTGTTTCCTTAAGCGGAGTATATCCGTCTTTCTGGTGCTCTGCCAGGTCGATCATAATACGCAGTGCGTAACGCCCTTTTGTTGAAACTAACATAGTCATTCTCCATTTCGTGTTATAAACCTATTATACAGCAAGGTTAGTGGTAGAGCAATGGGAATTGCGGTTTAATAGTAATGAAAAATAACAGTTTAGTTACTATACACGGGCAGACTTGTGTACAACCACTCGGTCAATTAAAATAAGGGAGTCTGATGCACAAATCAGGCTCCATATCTTCTGTTAAAGATTTCCATGACAGCAGTATAAATGTTGGGGTTGTTTTTTCGTACTTCAAGCAGCACACCCTTGCTATGACATAATTCTTCGATACTTTCAAGGCTTCGAAATGTCATTGCAAAAGTCTGTTTTCGTTTATAATCTCTCAAACAGCGTTCTGCGGTATTGTTTGTGGTTGGCACCCTCATGTCATGCAGGAAAAGAAGATGCTCTGTTTTATATTCCTGCATCCGGCGATATAAGTTGTAGCCTTCGCGGTAATACGGGCTTGGCTCATTACGTTTGTATTCTTCTTTAGCTTTGTCCAGGATTTCCTGATACTCTGTCTCAAAGCCAGATACTGTTTGAGCGTCTAACGATGCTTCACCAGTATGTTCTTTCCGGTAATGTATCATTCGTTGGAGCAGTTCTCTCATTCGCCGGTTCCAGGTAAGGGATGCCTCATTTTCCATGCTGTCTTTCAGATACCGTTCTACATGCGCAAGGCATTCCTGATGAGCGCTTCCATAACGGTAAAAAGTAATTTCATGATCGTGTACCAGAATCCCCCGGAAATCTTCTGTTACAGTTCCCTTTACGCCTTCATGCCCCTTTTTCTCACGGGCAAAGTAAAGTACCTTTTCCTCATCTGAAGATGCGCAGACAAATACATAGGCGCTTTCTCCATTTACGCGGGCATTTGTACAGTCTGTATGCAGAACCGGGCAGGACAGCAGGTCTGCAAAGATTTTTTTCCGTTCTGTTTCTGTTTTGGAAGAAAACTCACGGCAGAGTTTATTGATCATTCCTCTGGAAATTTTCAGCTTTCCACCTGTCAAATCAGAGAGAAAGCGCTGGCTTTTATCAATGGAAACTGCACAGTCTGTATTTAACAGAAATAAAAGTGACTTGATGCTGCCATCATAGTTCACATCATCAACCACTCCTGCGGGAAAAGCTGCATGGACTTTTTCTCCCGTCTTGGAGTTACGATATACATCTGCCTGATATTCCGTTACATGAAGAATCATTTCAATGGAAACAAGCTGTTTGGTTATGATCTTCTTTGTTTTTTTGAAATCCGGATCCTCTGCCACAATTTTGGGCGCAGGCAGATGTACAGTCTGAGTTGCTTCCTGCTTTTTCCTTCCATGATGGGCGTGCCCTGGCTGCGCTCCGGGTTTTCTTCCAGTGCGTTCACGATTGTTGGATATTTTTCGACGGTTTCTTGATTGTGATGACGGAATGGAGGAATTTTCATAATCACGGTTCAACTGTGCCAGAAGTTTCTTATTCTGTCCCTCTGTTTTTTCCAGCTGATCCTTTAGCTCACTGTTTTCACGGCGCAGTCCAGCGACCTCAGACAATGCCTGATCACGGCGTTGTTCTGCGGCAAAGCGCATTCTTTTAGCCTTTTTTAATGCATGCTCCAGATCTTTCATCTGTGCATTCAGTTCCTTAAGTGCATCTTCATATGCCTCTTCGCACCATTTCCAGGCTTTTCTTACATCTTTGCGAAGATTTTCAATCGTTTGTTTCAGACGTTTTATCTGTCGGCGGTACTCATCAAGTACTTTTTGATGTTCCATTTGAATCTGTTGGAATCGTTCTCCTGATTCATAATCGGCTACTTTTTTTCTCAATATTCGGTTTTCACACTGCAACGCTCCAATATATTCAAACGGCTTTCCCATTATGATTGCTCCAATGCTTTAATGATTTTATCCTGGTTTTCAATCAACTGTTTCAGAAGACGGATCTGTTCTTCCTGGGCTTTAATTGTTTTTAAAAGTTCTTTATTTTCTTTTTCGTACTGTTCGCAGACACCCTTTTGAAGTTTCAGTAACTGCTCGATTTTTACAGACATGTCATTCATGCTCATCCCTCTTTTCATGGAATGATTATAGCAGAAGATCTGAATTTATGCGAATTTGCAGGAGATGATCATTCGTCATTTTTTCATGTGAATAACTCTAAAAAAATGGTCAGATAAGAAGCTGGCGTGGAGAAACCATCCACAAAAATCGATGAATTCAACACGCCTCAAAAGAGAATTTATAGATACTGTTGATAACTTAAGCAATAAAACATGTAGCCGGAAGCGATATCCGCAGAATTTCTTCCGGCTAAAATAGTTTTGATGAAAAAGAAAAATGATTTTCGTCACTTTCCACAATGAAAATGAACTACCCGTGTATAGTAACACAGTTTAATAGCAATGAAAATAACAGTTGACAAATGCGTATATTATGTTTAGGATAATAAGCGAGAATCCTCGGTTATTCAATTGCCGAGATGAAAGCGTCTGAAACGCAAGTAAAATCGAAAATATGTTCGATTTTACTTGCGTTTCTTTCCATATAACAGTATACTATGTGTATGAAAGAGAATTTAATACATTCAAGAACTTGTGTATATAATATTAATTACCATGTGGTATGGTCAGTGAAATATCGCAGGAAAATTTTATCAGCAGAGATTGAAACTTATCTAAAAGAACTGGTTCAGAAAATAGCATCCGATAAAGGTTTTACGGTTCATCTTTTTGAAGTTGGTGAAGGTGATCATATTCATTGCTTTGTGTCTGCACCGCCGAAACTGTCAGTGACTGATATTGTAAAGTATTTAAAAGGAATTACAGGAAGAAAACTCTTTGAAAAATATCCGGCAATCCGTCAGAAACTTTGGAAAGGTCAGCTTTGGAATCACTCATATTATGTAGAAACAATCGGTTCGGTGTCGGAAGAAAATATCCGACGCTATATCGAGCATCAGAGCAAATCTTACTAGAAGGAGGGAAAATATGCTGTTAACACATGAAACAACCATTGTATTAAATAAAAATGATGCAAATATTGTAGGACACATGTGTTATGCGGCTTACAAGCTTTGGAATGTTTGCAATTATGAGAGAAACAACTACAAAAATCTGGGATTGGAGAAATATCCTGACTGGTATTATCAGAAATCAAAACATAAAGATGATCTGTGGTTCAAATCACTCCCGTCACAGACTGCACAGGAAATCTGCAAGCTTTTGGACAAGTCATGGAAATCCTTTTACCAGTTAAAAGAAAGTGGAGGTATCGAGAATCCGGGAACACCAAGATATAAGAAAGATAAAATGCCGATTACGTATATGCAAAATGGCATTCAACATGAAAAAGGCTCTTTCAATGTAAGACTTTCTTTACCGAAAAAGCTGAAGGAGTATATGGCTCATACCTATGATATTCGTGCTGCATACCTTTATTTGAAAAATCCTGTTTTTTCAAACATGGATATCATAAAACAGATCAAAATATATCCTCCGGCAAATGACGGAACCAGCAGGATCCTTGTTATTTATGAGGTGGAAGATATTTTGCCTGAAGAGGACAATGGACATTATCTGTCGGTCGATTTGGGCTTGCATAATCTTATGACTTGTTATGATAATGCAGGAAAAACGTTCATTATTGGGAGAGAATATCTTTCACTTTCTTATTTTTATAACAAGGAAATCGCGCGAGTCCAGTCGCAATGGGACAGGATCCAGGCTGCATGGGGAATGGAGTATCCGAAAACATCTAAGCATCTGCAGAGGCTCTATCGAAAGAAAAATAACTGTATCAAAGATTATATTCATAAGATGACACGGTATATCACGAACTATTGTGTAAAGAATGATATTCATACGGTTGTAATTGGAGATATAAAGGGGATTCGTAAAGAGAAAAACCTGGGAAGGAAAAACAACCAGAAGATTCACAGTCTGCCATATGCCCGTATCTATATGCAGTTAGAGTATAAGTTTAAAATGAAAGGGATTCGCCTGATAAGACAGGAAGAAAGTTATTCCAGTCAATGTCCGCCACAGTCAGAAGAAGTATCGTGCATTTATGCAGAGAAAAGGAATCGAAAAAAACGTGGCATCTACATTGTAGATACCGTGATCTACAATGCAGATGCAGTAGGAGCTTATAACATTTTGAGAAAATATCATGCCGTATCCGGCAAAGAAATTGATATGCCCGTAACCGGGCTGAGCAGTACAAAAATAATAAAAGTAGCTGTGTAACCCATCTGGGTAGCAGTAAGGGTGTCATGGACGCACCTCTGGAACTACGGAGCTATGCTTCGTAATCAGATGCTCGGTAATTCAATTGCCGATGTAGTTCACAATGGCAGAATGCTTATGAAAAATGGCTTAAATACGTTAAAAATAAGACAAAATGTAAAAAGCATACAATGGAGAAAATGTGGGAAAAAGAAAGGAGAAATGAATGAAAACCAATACGGATCTGTTTGAAAAAGTTCCGGTACCTAAAGCAGTGGCTACTATGGCTGTTCCTACCATGATATCTATGCTGGTAGTTGTCATTTATAACATGGCAGATACCTTTTTTATTGGTCAGACCCAGGATCCGCTGCAGGTTGCTGCTGTATCTTTAGCAACACCGGTATTTATGATTTTTATGGCACTTGGAAACCTGTTTGGCATCGGTGGAAGTTCGGCTATTTCCAGGGCACTGGGAGAAAAGCATAAGGAGCGTGCCTGGCATATCAGTTCATTCTGCTGCTATGGTGCACTGGGACTGGGCGTGATCGTGGCAATTTTTTCTGTACTTGGGATGGAAGTGATTTTGAGACTGATCGGAGCCAGTGAAAATACCATTGGTTTTGCCAGAAAATATCTGCTGATCATTTCCATTGGTGCGCCAACGATCCTGTTTTCCACTGCATTTGCCAATATCTTAAGAGGAGAAGGCGCGGCCAGAGAGTCTATGGTGGGAAACCTGCTTGGAACTATTGTAAATATTGTGCTGGATCCGGTTATGATCCTGATGTTAGGCTGGGGAGTAACAGGCGCAGCATTGGCTACGATCATTGGAAATATTGCAGCATGCCTGTTTTATCTGCAGTATTTTCTTAGGAAAAAGTCTACTTTGACCATTAGTTTAAAGTATTTTAAAATAGGCGGAGGAATCGCAAGGGGAGTTGTGGCAATTGGTATTCCTGCTTCCTTAAATAATATTTTAATGAGTTTTGCAAACATTGTCCTGAATCAGGCATTAGTAGGTTATGGAGATACACCGGTAGCGGCAATGGGCGTTGCCATGAAATCGAATATGCTGGTAGTGTTATTACAGATCGGGCTTTGTGTAGGTATCCAGCCGCTGATCGGATATAATTATGGTGCAGGAAATAAGAAACGTCTGATGCAGGTATTTAAATTTACAGGTATTGTGTCTGTGGTTATGGGAACGATCCTGACACTGCTTATGATGGCAGCAAGAAAAACACTGGTACAGGTATTTATCAATGATGCCCAGGTTATTGCCTATGGTATCCAGATGGTCATTGCATTGCAGCTGTCAGCACCGTTTTTGGGGATCTTGTTCCTGTGTATCAATACGATCCAGGGAATGGGAAAAGCGATCCCGTCGCTGGTCCTGACTGTCTGTCGTCAGGGACTGATCTTTATCCCGCTGATCTTTATTTTAAATCATATGTTTGGGCTGGAAGGAGTTATCTATGCACAGCCTGCAGCAGACTATCTGTCTATTGTGGTAGCGATCCTGATCTGTACCCATTTGTTCAGGAATATGGAGCATAGAAATGAGAGTGTTGAGGAATAAAAGGTACAAATAAGTAAAACAGGATTTGGGAGTGAGTATGTGAAAGGTATGCTCACTCCTTTTCTGTTATAGGTTCTCTCGGAGTCTTTCATGCATCTGCCTTTGCGGCTGACAAAAAATCTTTTCGCAAAGTCAGGTACAGAAAGATTCCGAGAGAACATTTATGATGGTAACGTATTTGTATTTAAGAAGTTTTTGGATTTGCAGGTGAAAAATATTGATAATTTAATATTTTTTCGATAGAATCTATATGATGATGCCAGGGGCAAAAGAGTGGAAATCCGGAACAGGCTTGTCAGCAGGAGGATTTTTGGACTTGGGACCTGCTAAAAACATGAGTAAGAATCCAGTATTTGAAGAAAAATAAGCGGATTAGGGATGTTTTTAGAATTGCGGAAGTGCAAAGCATACAGCAATTCGGTATCATCTGGAACGGTGATCAAAAAAATAAGAGCTTCTGATGACTAAAATCATCAAAAACCCTTAATAAAAAAGAAAATCGGAGTAACAGGATTTGAACCTGCGACCTCTCGGCCCCCAGCCGAGCGCGCTACCAAGCTACGCCATACTCCGATGTTCATAACTATTATAGTATAACAGAAAAGAGGCTGTTTGAAAAGCCCCGATTTTGTTTTTTTGTAACTGTTCAGAGCCAAGCAAAATTTCAAAAAACAGGTATAAAATGCTTGCATTTTTAAAACTGTTTTTGAAATTTTATTTGGCGGATACGCCACACCGACGAAATGCGTAGCATTTTGGAGGTTGGCTCTGAACAGTTACGTTTTTTAATGTATACCGCAATGAGGAGTTTTTCAGATGATCAATAAAAAGACAGGCAGCAAAACAGATAAGAAAAGGATCGTAAGTTTTGATCTGGATATGACACTTTTAGATCAGGCTACATGGAAGATACCGGACAGTGCCATAGAAGCGGTGGAGATGCTGCGAAAAGACAGTATTATTGTCATCGCCAGCGGCAGAAATATGGATGGAATGGTCAGTGTGGGCTACAAACAACAGATACGGCCAGATGCAGTAATCCATATGAATGGAACCCGTGTGGTTGCCGGGGATGAATTGTTATATGAGCATTTTATGGATAAAGAGCTTTTAAAACGCCTGCTTTCCTATGGGGAAGAAAGGGAAATTGCCGTGGGGCTGACGATCGATGATAAGGATTACTTTGTGAATCCGGCAGAGGTAGAACGGATCGACAAGATCCGCTGGGGAGAGAGCATGCGTAATTTTCAGGATCCCTGGAAAATGCTGGAACTGCCGGTACGCACGTTAGCTTATATTGGAGAAGCGGATCCGGTGTCTGATATGGAGGCACATTTTCCGGAACTTAAATTTCCATTATTTTCCAGTCGGTTAGGGGCGGACATCATAGAAGTACAGGCATCCAAGGCAAATGGACTGGTACGTTTATGTGAATACTATGGAATGGATATAAGCCAGACGGTGGCATTTGGAGACAGCATGAATGATTATGAGATCGTTCAGGCAGCCGGAACCGGGATCGCTATGGGAAATTCAGTCCAGAAGCTGAAAGATACGGCCGATTATGTGACAGATGATATTGCCCAGGATGGAGTCTGGAAGGCATGCAGACATTTTGGATGGATATAGATGAAAATATGCAGCCATGTGTGAGTACAGGAGGAGAAGGAAAATGAATACAGTAAATGGCGGATCAGCGGAGAAAATGACCGTGGATCAGAAATTAGAATTGCTCAGAACAAAGATGAAGGAACGTGGCATGGATGCCTATATGGTGCCTACTGCTGATTTTCATGAGTCCGAATATGTGGGAGATCATTTTAAATGCAGACAGTTCCTGACCGGTTTTACCGGTTCTGCGGGAATTGCAGTAGTGACCATGAAGGAAGCATGCCTGTGGGTAGATGGAAGATATTTTGTCCAGGCGGCAGTACAGCTTCAGGGAACTTCTGTAAAGATGATGAAAATGGGACAGGAAGGCGTGCCTTCTGTAGCCGGATATCTGGAAGCAGAAGTGCCGGAAAATGGCTGTCTGGGCTTTGACGGAAGAGTAGTCAATGCATTGACCGGTATTGATCTGGAAAAGCGCCTGAAAGAAAAAAATGCAAGGATCCTTTGCAGTGATGATCTGGTGGGTGAGATCTGGGAAGACCGTCCGGCACTGTCCATGGAGCCGGCATGGGCATTACATGAGAAATATGCAGGAAAGACAGCAGAAGAAAAATTAAAAGAGCTTCGTGCAGAAATGAAGAAGGAGCATACAGATATGTATGTTCTGACATCGCTGGATGATATTGCATGGCTGTTAAATATCAGGGGAAATGATATTGCTTATAATCCGGTAGTGCTTTCCTACGTGATCGTAACAGAGGATAAATTGTATCTGTTTGTAAATGAAGAAGTGCTTCACGGAGAAGCATATCCATATATAGATAATTATCATAATATAGATATGCTTAAATATCTGGAAGATTTAGGGACAGAAATACTGCCTTATGATGATATCTATAAAATGGCAACAGATATTACGGGACATAAGATCCTTATGGAGAAGCAGCATATCAATTATGCTTTGTATAACATATTAAAGGATAAGAATGAACTGGTTGATAAGATGAATCCCACTTCTGATGCGAAAGCAGTAAAGAATGAGGTTGAGATTGAAAATGAGAAGAAAGCTCATATTAAGGACGGTGTAGCTGTTACCCGTTTTATCTACTGGTTAAAGCACCATATTGGAAAAGAGCGTCTTACAGAGATGAGTGTCCAGGATAAGTTAGAGGAATTCAGGAAAGAGCAGGAAGGCTATATTGAGCCAAGCTTTGCTACAATCTCTGCTTATGGGGCGAATGCGGCTATGTGTCACTATTCTGCAACAAAGGAAAGTGATACGGTACTGGAAGACCATGGCTTTTATCTGGTAGACTCTGGTGGCCAGTATTATGAGGGAACTACGGATATTACCCGTACCATTGCGTTAGGAGAACTGACGGAGGAAGAAAAAGAGCATTTTACTCTGGTCCTTATAAGCATGCTGCGATTAAAAGAAGTGAAATTTTTATATGGGTGCAGAGGCTTAAGCCTTGATTATGTGGCAAGAGAGCCATTTTGGAGCAGGGGACTGAATTTTGACCATGGAACCGGTCATGGTGTGGGCTATCTGTTAAATGTTCACGAAAGACCAAATGGCATCCGCTTCCGTATGGTGCCGGAGCGGCATGATAATGGTGTTCTGGAAGCTGGAATGATCACTTCTGATGAACCGGGACTTTATATTGAAGGAAGCCATGGTATCCGTACAGAGAACCTGATCCTTTGTGTAAAGGATGAGAAGAACCAGTATGGCCAGTTTATGAAGTTTGAGTTCCTTACCTTTGTACCAGTTGATAAGGATGCGGTAGTGAAAGAGCTGATGACAGAGAGAGATATTGCTCTTCTTAACGCATATCACAAAGAGGTGTTTGAGAAGATCAGTCCGTATATGGATGACCAGGAGAAAGAGTGGTTAAGAAAGGCAACGGCCCCGATCTAAGGGATCGTTTAAGGGACCGTTGCGTCTGCTTCAGGTATTTGTACAGATTGGGAATGCGTTAAAGATGTATCTGCTAAGTTTGATGGACTATTCTGCGTATGGAAGATCTACAATGGTATAGTTATGGTGGATAGCAGGGAGGATCTTGTTTAACAGGTCTTCTGTGCGGAATTTCAGGCTGGAGGTGTTGATACATGGATGACATCCGAAGTAAGGATGGTTCTCCAGGATATCTTTGTCTATGAGCAGCCGGACTTTGTTTTCTGGGTCGTTCATCAGACCGAGAACACTTACAGAACCGGGAGTGATGTTAAGGTACTGTTCCATAAATTCCGGTTCGGCAAAGGAAAGACGGGCGCTGCCGATCTGCTTGGAGAGAGCGGCTGTTTTGAACTTTTTGCTGCCTGGAAGGATCAGCAGATAGAAGGCGGTTTTCTGGGTATTGCGAAGAAATAGGTTTTTGCAGATCTCAATGCCTAAAAGCTTACCTACTTCCTGGCATGCTTCCATAGTGGGTAGTGTGTCATGGTCTGCACGGGTATAGGTGATCCCAAGGGAGTCTAACAGGTCATAGGTGCGTATCTCCTTTGGAAGACGGTCGGTAGTATCTGCCGGTCGGCCAGTGTATATAGTATGGTCAATGTAATAAGAAACGGGATCTTGTGATGTGGATGTTTCGCTCATAAATGTCACCTCGTTGTTTTAGGATGTTTGGATGTTAATAAGTACGATTATAAGAGCGAAGGAATAAATTGTCGATAGGTTATGAATGAAAAAGGTGTAAAAATGCAGGAAAAAAACGTGCAGGGAAAGAAAAAACAGGGAAATAAATCCCAAGAAAAGAAAGTCCAGGGAAATAAATCCCAGGAAAATAGAATACAGGGAAAACAAGTACAGGAAGGCAAAAATCAGGGAATCCCCAAAAGGGAAAATAAAAGACCGGAAAGCAGAGCAGTGAAAGGGGTAAGGCCAGAGCAGAAGCAAAGGCCAGAGCAGAAACAGAAGGCGGCAAAGTTTGGAAAACCGGTTCTGAAACAGCAGTCTGGCCAGAACGTGGAAAAGGGAAAGAAGAACGCTAAAAAGAGCATGTGTCCTGTTATGCGTCAGTGCGGCGGATGTCAGATGCTGGATATGCCTTATGCAGAGCAGTTAAAGACGAAAAGAAAGCGTCTGGAAACGTTGTTGAAGGGAATCTGTCCTGTAAAAGACATGATAGGAATGGAAGATCCGTTTTATTATAGAAACAAAGTTCATGCTGTATTTGACAGGGATAGAAGGGGCAATATTATTTCCGGTATTTATCAGGAAAATACTCATAATGTAGTACCTGTGGAGAAGTGCATGATCGAAGACCAGAAGGCAGATGAGATCATTGGCACTATTCGCGGCATGTTAAAGTCTTTTAAGATCCGTACATTTGATGAAGATACAGGTTATGGCCTGCTGCGCCATGTGCTGATCCGCAGAGGCTTTGAAAGTGGGGAGATCATGGTGGTACTGGTAACAGCTTCTCCTGTATTTCCGTCAAAGAATAATTTCGTAAAGGCATTAAGAGAGAAACATCCGGAGATCACCACCATTGTCCAGAATATCAATGGACGGGGAACCAGCATGGTACTGGGGGAAAAGGAGCATGTGCTGTATGGAAAAGGATATATTGTGGATACGCTGTGCGGCTGTAGCTTCCGTATTTCTTCCCGTTCGTTCTATCAGGTAAATCCGGTCCAGACGGAGAAATTGTATACAAAGGCTCTGGAACTGGCTGGACTGACTGGAAAAGAGACAGTTGTGGATGCGTATTGTGGTATAGGAACTATTGGTATTATTGCAAGCAAAAAGGCCGGAAATGTGATCGGCGTGGAATTAAACCAGGATGCAGTCCGGGATGCCATCAACAACGCCAAAATGAACCAGATATCCAATATCCGTTTCTTCTGCAATGATGCCGGCCGTTTCCTGGTCAATATGGCAGAGGCTGGTGAAAAAGCCGACGTAGTCATCATGGATCCCCCGAGAAGCGGAAGTACCGAAGAGTTCATGGATTCCATTGCAAAGATGGGAGCGAAAAAAGTAGTTTATGTTTCCTGCAACCCAGAGACATTGGCAAGAGATCTGGCTTATATGAAGAAGCTGGGGTATAAGGCGAAGGAAGCAGTAGGATTTGATATGTTTCCGGCGACGGAGCATGTTGAGACGGTTTGTCTCTTAGTTCTGAGAAATCCTGTGACACATATCAACATTGATGTGGATGTGGAAGAAATGGTGCAGGATAAAAGAGGACTGGCAACCTATGGGCAAATCAAGGATTATGTTTTGGAACACAGCGGCTTGAATGTCAGCAGTCTTTATATCGCTCAGGTAAAGCAGAAATACGGCATTATCGAGCGCGAGAACTATAATAAACCGAAATCCGAGGATGCCAGGCAGCCACAATGCCCACTGGAAAAGGAAAGAGCCATTACGGAGGCATTGAAACATTTTGGAATGCTATAAAATAAAGGAGGTGCTTCATGTATAACCCACAGCTTGAAACCTTTCTGCGCGTGGCGGATGCAGGCAGCTTCAACAAAGCCGCCGAAGAAAGCTACATCACGCCCACGGCTGTCATCAAGCAGATCAATCTTTTAGAAGAATCCCTCGGCGTGAAGCTCTTCGACCGTAGCCACCGGGGGCTGCAACTCACAAAAGCTGGGCGCTCTATGTACCAGGATGCAAAATATATCATCCAGTATTGCCGGGACTCCGTGACTCGGGCGAAGAACGCCATGCAGGAGGACGAAAACATCATCCGCATCGGCTCGTCCCCCATGACGCCCGCACAGCTTTTGATGGATCTCTGGTCGAGAGTGCAAGCATTGCACCCCGATATTAAATTCCAGATCGTGCCCTTTGAGAACACGCCGGAAAATGCGCGGGAAATTCTTGCCAATCTCGGCAAAAACATTGATATTGTAGGCGGTATTTTTGATGAGACCATGCTGCACCTGCGGGGCTGTGCCGGGTTGGAGCTGACGCGGGGGCACTTCTGCTGTGCAGTCTCCATCCACCACCGGCTGGCGGACAAAGACAAGCTGCAAGTTTCTGACCTCTATGGGGAGAATCTGCTGCTGATGCACCGCGGCTGGAGCCACTATGTCGATCAGCTTCGGGACGATCTGTGGCAGCACCACCCGCAAATTCACATTGTGGATTTTGATTTTTACAGCATGGACGTGTTCAACCGCTGCGAGAACACCAACGATGTGCTGCTGGCGATTCCTGGCTGGGCGAATGTCCATCCGCTTCTAAAGGTCATTCCTGTCGAATGGGAACACAACATCCCCTACGGCATCCTCCATTCGCCAAAGCCCACACCGACGGTACAGCGCTTTTTGGATGCAGCCAAAATCATCAGCAAAGAGCTGTACAACCGATTATAACCTAAAGGTATATACTGATGAACGAAGCGAGACTTCTCTTGAAGTCTCGCTTTTTTTATACTATAGGCAGAAGTTCAGGAAAAGGCAGATGATGATATGAAGTTTGGATGTTTCTCTGCGCTGCTGTTTTGTACGGCGCTTCTGCTGAGCGGCTGCAGTGCTCGTGAACCGCAGGAACCTGCGGAAACCACTCCACCCCAAACAGCAGCATTTACAAGGGAAAGCAAAATCAAAGATGTGAAGAATGCTCCAATGTTCGGCTCTTACGGACGGTTGCTGTTCCCTGTAGAGGATGCCTACTACAGCGGCGACACGCTGGAAGAACTTCAACTGACCTACTACAGCCATATTGATCCGGACGAAACGGTGGAGATCGTGAACACCCTGCGAGAGCGGGCAGCGGACGGCCAAACCATCTTCTATGACATCTACACCGACGAGGAAAAGGCGGCTGAACCTGCCAAAGAAGATACAGGATTGTTTTTCTTCAAGGGAACGCCCGGCGAGAAGTTCGCCATCTGCAATGCAGGAGGTGCCTTTGCCTATGTGGGGGCCATGCAGGACAGCTTCCCTCATGCGCTGGAGCTTTCCCAAAAGGGCTACAACGCCTTCGCTCTCATTTATCGCCCCGGCGCACAGACCGCCTGCGAGGACTTGGCAAGAGCCATCCGCTTCATCTTTGACCATGCGGACGAACTGGAAGTGGACACCGATTGCTACTCCCTATGGGGCGGCTCGGCAGGAGCGCGAATGGCGGCGTGGCTTGGGTCTTACGGTGCAGAAGCCTTTGGCGGCGGCAATCTGCCCCGTCCCGGTGCGGTCATCATGCAGTACACGGGACTGAGCGAGTATTCCGAAAGTGATCCGCCCACCTATGCCTGTGTCGGTGACAGGGACGGCATCGCCAGCTGGCGGGTCATGCGGGCGCGGCTCGAAGCCATGCAGCAGGCCGGGATCGACACGGAGTTTCATGTGTATTCCGGTCTGGGTCACGGCTTTGGACTTGGGACTGGAACCAGCGCCGAAGGCTGGATCAATGATGCCGTTTCCTTTTGGGAAAAACAAATGAAGAAATAACATTCAGAAAGGATGCGTTTTTATGAACAACTTTATTTTTGAAAACAAGACCAAGGTGTATTTCGGCAAGGGCGGTGTCAAGGAGTATCTCGGCAGTCTGCTGGGGAACTACGGCGAAACCGTCATGCTGGCCTACGGCGGCGGCTCCATCAAGCGCAATGGCGTGTATGATGAGATCATGGGCATTCTGAACGCCGCCGGCAAGCGCGTCGTGGAGTTCGACCGCATCATGCCCAACCCCACCTATGCCAAGGCGCAGGAGGGCGCAAAGCTGGCGCGGGAGAATCATGTTGACCTCATCCTCGCCGTGGGCGGCGGCAGCGTGTCCGATTGCTGCAAGGTCATCTCCGCGCAGGCCAAACTGGACGAGGACATTTGGGAACTGGAGAACACCAAGCACACATTCCCAACGGAGTTTATCCCCCTCGGCACCATCGTCACGGTGTTCGGCACCGGCAGCGAGATGAATAACGGTGCCGTCATCACCCACGAGGAAAAGAAAATCAAGGGCGCCCTTTGGGGCGCACAGGCGGATTTTGCCTTCCTTGACCCCAGCTACACGCTGACTGTTCCCATGAAGCAGGTCATTTCCGGTGCGTTTGATACCTTGAGCCACGCCATGGAGACCTACTTCGGCAAGCCGGATGAAAACAACCTGTCCGACGATATTAACGAAGCCGTCATGCGCAGCGTCATCCGCAACATCCGCGTTCTGCTGACAGACCCGGAGAATTACGATGCCCGCAGTGAGCTGGCCTGGGCGTCCGCCATGGCAGAAAACGGCGTTCTGAAGATCGGAAAAGTCACGGACTTCCAGTGCCATATGCTGGAGCACCAGCTGGGCGCGTACACCAACTGCAACCACGGTGCGGGGCTGGCGGTGATCCACCCCGTTCTGTACCGCCACATCTGCAAGGACGGTGCGGCTCGGTTTGCACGGTTTGCACAGAATGTGTGGGGTGTCGCACCCAAGGGCAGCATTGAGGAGACGGCTGCTGCCGGTATCGATGCACTGGCTGCGTTCATCAAGGAAATTGGTCTGCCCACCAGCTTTGCAGAGCTGGGTATCCCCGATGACACCGATTTTCGCGCCATCGCGGATTCCACCGTTCTCACCCCCGGCTGCTGCAAAAAGTTGAGCCACGATGAAATATATGACATTCTCTGCGAATGTAAATAAAACTAAAATTGAATTGAAAGGATGATTTTATCATGGAAAAACTGACTGCACTACTGCTGAGCGTCGTGCTCGTACTTAGCCTTGCCGCCTGCGGCTCTGCCAACAAGCCTGCATCTTCCACCACGCAGCCCGAAACCTCTGCGCCGACCGAACAGCCCGAAAGCTCCTCGACCGCTCCCGCAGAATCCGAGCCGGAGACCCAGCCCGAGACCGGCAAGACGCTGGTGGTCTACTACTCCGCTTCCGGTAACACCGAGCGGGTGGCCAAGGATATTGCAGAGGCCGCCGGTGCCGACCTCTTTGAGATTGTTCCCACCGAAGTCTACACCAGCGAGGACCTGAACTGGACGAACTCCGACAGCCGCGTCAGCCGGGAGCATGACGACGAGTCCCTGCGGGATGTGCCCCTGACCACCACTGAAGTTCCCGATTGGGATTCCTATGACACCGTGTTCATCGGTTATCCCATCTGGTGGGGTATCGCAGCGTGGCCCGTGGACACCTTTGTAAAGAACAATGATTTCACCGGCAAGACCGTCATCCCCTTTGCCACTTCTTCCTCCTCCGGTATGGGTCAGAGCGGCAGTTTGCTGGCCGACATGGCCGGTACCGGCGAGTGGCAGGAAGGCCAGCGGTTCTCCTCCGGCGTTTCCAGTGATGATGTGCAGTCCTGGGTCAATGGACTGGGTCTGTAATGCGTAGAAACAGAGTTTTCGCCGCAATGCTTGCAGTTCTCATGGTCGTGTCGCTGACCGCCTGTGGCCTGGAGTCCGCCGGGGCTCCCGGCGGTGAGCTGGAAAACGGCGTTGCGGCGATTGAAGATGCTATGACAACGAAACCAAACAAAAGCAGTTCCGCTTCCACCGCCCCCATGGATGATCTGCGCGACGGATCTTCGACGGACACCGTAGCCACGCCGGGCGATTTTCCTGATGCATACAACTTCGGCAGCGGCAAGATTTCCGATTATTCCCGCACAGCCATGCTGCAAAAGATGCCGGAACCGGCAGGTAATAACACCGTGCTGAACACGGCAGCAGACCCTGCAAACATTCAAGTGCTCTATCTCTGGGAGGAGGGCAATGTCCCCGCCAAGACGAAGTTTACGCAGGACATGACCGGATATTTCGATGATTGGGACTTCCGCCCCTATGTCACCGCTATCCCCGTCCGGGAGGGCGTGAAGCCAAAAGGCGCGGTGGTGCTGATGGCGGGCGGCGCTTATCAGTTCCGGGGCAACTACACCGATTCGCTGCCCACCGCCGCAGCACTGCGAGAGCTGGGCTTTCAGACCTTCATCGTAGATTACCGCCTGTCTCCTTATACGCAGGAGGAAGGTGCGCTGGATGTGGCGAGAGCCGTCCGTTTTGTCCGCAAAAATGCGGAGATCTATGGTATTGACCCAGATGATATTGCCGTCATGGGCTTTTCGGCGGGCGGCATTCAGGCCGGTGAATTTCTGATGCACTATGACGAAGATGTGATCGGCACGGCGCTGGACAGCACCTATGTGCCGGACGAGCTGGACGCCGTTCTCGCCTATGCCTCCGCCGCAGGCATGATCTATTCCTTCTATGGCCGCCTCAGCGTGGGAAATATGGATGCAAGCTGGTTGACCGAGGGCGATTTGCCGCCGACTTTCTATGTCTACGGCACCGAGGACCCCTTCTATCGTCAGTTCCAGCAGCAATATGATGTAATCTCCGGAATGGGCATTTCAACCGGGCGCATCGTGCTGAACGGCTGGCCTCACGGCTTCGGCTCCGATGGTGGTTGGGTTAAGGACTACGCCGCATGGCTGGAAACAGTTTTCAGTGAAATGGAGTGACCGACATGAAGAAAATAACAGCGGGCAGGGATATTTTAGGTGAATTTGCGCCGAAGTTCGCACAGCTCAATGATGATGTTCTTTTCGGTGAGGTTTGGAGCCGGGAAAGCGAGCTTTCCGCACGCGACCGTTCCCTCATCACCGTGACAGCGCTGATGGCGCAGGGGCTGACGGATACTTCCTTCGGTCATCATCTGGCAATGGCAAAGGAAAATGGGATCACCCGCAGCGAAATTGCGGAGATCCTGACACACGCCGCATTTTATGCGGGTTGGCCCAAGGCATGGGCAGCATTCCGCATGGCAAAGGACATCTGGGCAGACGAGGAAAGCGCCGACGAAAAGCAGCGTCATCAAAACAGTATGATATTTCCCATCGGAGCGCCCAATGACGGTTTCGCACAGTATTTCAGCGGGCAGAGCTATCTTGCGCCAGTCTCCACGGAGCAGGTCAAAATATTCAATGTAACCTTTGAACCCGGCTGCCGCAACAACTGGCACATCCACGAGGCGGACAAAGGCGGCGGACAGATCCTTATCTGCGTGGCCGGGCGCGGTTACTATCAGGAATGGGGCAAGGAGCCGCAGGAGCTACACCCTGGCGATGTTGTCAACATTGCCCCCGGCGTCAAGCACTGGCACGGCGCTGCGCCGGACAGCTGGTTTTCCCATCTGGCTGTGGAAGTACCCGGAGAAAACTGCCGCAGTCAGTGGTGTGAACCAGTGAGTGAAGAAGAATATCAAAAACTGAAATAAGGAGCATTGCTATGAGTATTTTATTTATCAACGGTAGTCCCAACAAAAACGGGAACACCGCCGCACTGGCGGCAGAACTGCTGAAAGATCACGAATATGAGACTTTGAACCTTACGGACTACACCATCGGCGCATACGGCCAGAACCTCCCCGGCGACGGACTGGATGCTGTCATTAGTGCCATGAAGCAGGCGGACACCATCGTCATCGGCTCACCCCTGTACTGGCACAACATCTGCGGCAGCGTGCGCAACGTGCTGGATCGTTGCTACGGCAAGGTGGAGAGCGGCGAACTGTCCGGACGCAAACTGTATTTTGTGTTTCAGGGCGCAGCTCCGGAGAAATGGATGCTGGAGGCGGGCGAGTACACCATGAAGCGCTTCGCCGGTCTCTACGGTATGACCTACGGCGGCATGGCGACCAATAAAAACGAAGCCACGAAACTTGGAAAGAACATTTAAGGAGGAATCTTTTATGGAATATGCAAATCTTAATAATGGCGTGAAAATGCCTATGGCCGGTATTGGCACATTTCTTTTGACCCCGGACGAGGCGGAGGCCTCCTGCGTCAGTGCCTTGCAGGACGGCTATCGCCTGATCGACACGGCAAACGCCTATGTGAATGAAAAGGCCGTTGGCCGCGCTATGAAGAAGTCCGGCTTGCAGCGGGAGGAGATTTTTCTCGAAACGAAGCTGTGGCCCAGCTTCTATGAGCAGCCGGACGCAGTGAACAAGACTCTTGCCCGTTTGGATACTCCCTACATCGACCTGCTGCTGATCCACCAGCCCGCAGGCAACTATGTGGATGGCTACCGTCAGATGGAGAAGGCGTACAAGGAGGGCAAGGTGCACGCCATCGGTCTGTCCAACTTCAAAAAGGAGCAGATTGAGGAGATTCTTTCCCTCTGTGAAGTAAAACCCACGATTTTGCAGACCGAGCTGCACCCCTATAACCAGGAACCGGAGCTGAAAGCCTTCCTGAAGGAGAACGGTATCGTGCCGCAGGCATGGTATCCGCTGGGCCACGGTGACAAGGCGCTGCTGGAGGAGCCGCTGTTCGCTCAGCTTGGCAAGAAGTACGGCAAGTCCGCGCCCCAAATCATTCTCCGCTGGCACATCCAGAGCGGCAACATTGTCATCCCCGGCTCCAAGAACCCTGACCATATCAAGTCCAACTTTGACCTCTTTGATTTTGCCTTGACCGATGACGAAATGGCGCAGGTCGCCGCCCTCAACAAGAATGTACGCTACTACACCAACACCCCCGAACTGCTGAAAAAGTATGCGGAAATGGTTCCGCCGGTGGACGAGCAGAAGTGAAACGCTTTCTTTCGCTTGTTCTGGTGCTTGCGCTGATACTGGCTCTCGCGGGGTGTGGAGCCGGTACAGCAGCGCCGACCCAGCCGGAGACAACGCCTGCACCGAGTGCCGAACCGACGGAAGATTCGTTGGAAAGTACAGCGTCGACGGTCACATCGGAGCCAGTTCAGACCGGCCTGTTTGCAGAGCAGATTTTCTCCGGCGCGGACGGCGACATCCATTACAGCTATTATCTGCCAGACAGCTACGACGGCAGCCGCAAGTTTCCGATGATGGTCGTTATGCCGGGCTATAACATGATGTGGTTCGGTGAAGACTCTTCCGGCAGCAATCTGAATTGGAATGGCTTTACCGCATGGACAAGGCTGGACACCGAGATGGTCGTGGTTTCTGCACAGCTCACTGACTGGGGCGAAAAATCCGCCCGGCAGGCCATTGAACTAACGGAATACTTTATCAATCGTTTTGCCGTGGATACCAGCCGGATCTATGCCGCCGGGTATTCCGCAGGCGGCGAGACCATGTCCCGTGCAGTGTCCATGCGACCCGACCTGTACGCCGCCTATCTCCATGGCGCTTCTCAGTGGGACGGCAGCTATGCACCCATTGCGGAGAATAGTGTGGCGATCTATATCTACATGGCCGACGGCGACGAGTATTACGGCAGCGCCAAGGCCCGCTCGGCCTACGAAAATCTTCACGACGCCTATGAAAACGCCGGTTGGAGCGGTGCCGACATCGACAAAGTTCTGCGTATCGAAACACCCGACAACGCCTTCTTCAACGAAAAGGGCATTTATAACTACCACGGCGGAGCCAATGTGGTCTTTGACGACCCTGACAATTTGAACTGGGTGATCTCTCACAGCAAAGGATGAGGACATGAAACCAATTCTCAAAATAAAAATCGCCGTGGATGCGGCCATGTCGGTGTCCATGCTGCTTCTGATGGCCTATGGCCTTGTGGGTGAGGCAGCCCACGAGTGGATCGGCATGGGAATGTTTGCCTTGTCCGTGGCGCACCATATTTTGAACCACCGATGGATCCAAGCTGTTCCGCGGGGGCGCTACACTCCCCTGCGCGTCGTGCAGACAGCACTGGCAGGGCTGATTTTCCTGTGCATGGTCGGCTCCATGATCAGCGGCATTGTGCTGTCCCTCCATGTGTTTGCGTTTCTCCCCAGGCATGGCGGCTATGAGCTTGCACAGCAGGTGCATATTCTCTGTGCCTACTGGGGCTTCGTCTGTATGAGCCTGCATCTGGGGTTTCACTGGAGCATGATGCTGGCGATGGCGCGCAAACACTTGCAGCCTTCATCCATGCGAATATGGAGCCTGCGACTGATCGGCTGGCTCTGGGCAGTGTATGGCGCGTTTGCTTTCCGACGCAGAGGCGTTAGTTTGTATCTGCTGCTCAGAAGCCACTTCGTATTCTACGATTATTCCGAGCCTGTAATCCTCTTCCTGATCAACTATCTCTCCGTAATGGTGATGTTTGTGCTGATTGGATATCTTATATCAATGCTGTTGAAACGGCTGCCCACTTTTTATTTACATTGAGTGTGATAAAAACGCTGTAATTTTCGCCCAATTATATGGCGAAGATTACAGCGTTTTTCTATTTTCAAGCTGTTGCTTTTGCAGTTTGTATATGCATCTGCGAGGAAAATGAGGGATTGCAAAGAGAATATCTCTTTGCCGCTGGGTTTCCAATAGGGGCGCGCAGCATCCCTGTTGGCACACGATTTTGCTCTGCAAAGTCTAGTGTGTTATACCTTTGCTTCCGGCTGACGCGGGAAAGGGGCTGGCTTCGCCATCTGCTATGAGGGCAGATAGCGGTAGACAGACACTTTTCTGCGGCAGTAGGACAGGCGGATTTTGTGACACCAAGGTGACACAAATGCAGGATTTTTGAAAAGAAAAATCCGACTGGCCGGAGAAGGAAGCAGAGGTATATACAGCCCTTGTCCCGCCGCAGCGATGCTCCTGTTTCAGCGCTTCTTTCGTTTCCCTTTGCCGTGGGTCATGGTCGTTTTCCCGCGTTGGCTGATGGGAGTTTTTAGGTGCTTGGACTTCTTGAGGATTCCAATCAGCGAAACAAACTCTTCTTTCGTGAGCGTGTCGTAATCAATACCCAGTGTTGCAAGGTACGCGCGGATTTTTTTTTCCTCGGAGCTTCCCTCAAAATGTACGGCCTCCATCAACTGCTTCTGCACAGCGGCGGCAGACAGGTCATCGTCTGCGGTCAGAGCATCTGTCCTGTGTTCCTCACGGATGTCCCGCAGGATATTGCTTAGATCGTCCGCAACGAGATGCCCGAAATATTCTTCCTCTTGTATCTGCGCCGCTTTCAGAGTATGGAGGTACAGATCGTTAGCTTCCTCGCCATGCTCCATCAGAACCATCTGGCGGGTAGCTTCCAGAACCGTATTCATATCCTTGATCCGCATATCTGCGATCCGGTCAACGTAAATCTCAGCATCCAGCATAAGCCGCTGGAAATCCTTGTGGCAGATCAGCTCCGACAGCAGCCGGTGGTTGAACTTGCCTGTTCTTAATACATCAATCGAAGCATCACTCAAATGCAGCTCATGCAGAGCTGTGTTTGGGTGATTTTTTGTTTCCGTCCGCCCCATCAGATAGTCGCAGGAAACACCGTAATAGTCAGCCAGCAGCAGAATGCTGTACGGGCTGATGTCCTTGCCGTTATCTGATTCATATTTGCCAAGTGCGGATTTCGAGATGCCCACTTCGGCGGCAAGCTGCTCCAAGGTCAGCTTTCGTTCTACTCGTAAATCTTTCAATCTCTCTCCGATTGTCAGCTTGACTTGCATACAGCAGCCTCCTTTTTCATTTTTCTGTATTATATCATGTTTTTCCGTTTTGTGTCTCAAAGCGTGGAAAATTTCAACTTCTACCCCACTTTTCCTACCTCTTGGATATACGGGAAAGGGCCTGTTTTCTTACTAAAATTTAGACGTAAACCACACAGCACCTTGAAAATTTCATGATCGTCCGATGAGGATATGCTTCCGGAGAAGTATCGCATTCAGCGTACCAAGGAAGGGACAACGCCAGGGTAAGGACTCGGGCAGGAACGGCATCGGGTAGAACGGCGAAGTTCAATTATTTTACAGGAGGAAACAGGTATGGATTTATTTACACAAATCAAGATGGCAGTTTCCGTGAAAGAGGCTGCCGAATACTACGGATTGGAAGTAAATCGTGGCAACATGGTCTGCTGCCCCTTCCACGCCGACCGTACACCCAGTATGAAGCTGAATGAGGATTACTTCTATTGCTTCGGGTGCGGAGCCCACGGCGATGTGATCGACCTTGTGGTAAAGCTGTTCAACCTGAGCAGCTATGACGCAGCGAAAAAGCTGGCGTATGACTTTGGGATTGACCCGGACAAGCCCCCGGCTGCGGCAGCGCTGCGGAAACCGAAATATCCGCTGGCAAAGGCGTTCCAGAATGAGACGCTGCATTGTCAGCGGATATTGTGCGATTATCTGCATCTTTTGGCGCATTGGAAGGTGCAATACGCGCCCAAAACGCCGGATGATACTCTTGATGACCACTTTGTGGAAGCCTGCCAGATGCTCGATTATATCGAGGATCTGACAGATATTTTAACCTTTGCGGAGTTGGAGGTTCGCGTGAAAACCGTGGATATGCTTCAAAAGGACGGCATGATTGACCGGCTGGAAGAACGCCTGAAACGGACGGAAAAGGAGGTGGATGCCCGTGACGAAACGGAAATCGGCTAATTTAGACGCGCCCATATGGTTTGATGGCACAAATATCAATGAGGCGCTGTTCTGTGATGAATTTCTGAGCAGCAGGAAAATCATCTTTGCCAATGGCGCTTTCTTCACGCCGGATGGCAGGGTGACCGACGATCTGCCGCTTCGTGGCGAAATCTATGAGAAACTGAAATGCTGCGCCGTGAACAATATCCCCCGCAAAATCACCAACATTCTGGAAGTGATGAAGCTGGCGGCTCATGTGGAGGACTTTGCACCGGAAGCAGATAGAATCCATCTGGCAAACGGTACTTTGAAGCTGGACGGCAGCTTTACCGAGGGCAGACCGAACATTGTGCGGAGCAGACTGCCGGTGGCATACCGCCCTGACGCACCGGCTCCCGTCCGGTGGCTTTCTTTTCTGGATGAGCTTCTCTATACAGAGGACATTCCAACCTTACAGGAGTTTATTGGCTATTGCCTGATTCCCAGCAATAAGGGGCAACGCATGATGGTGATTAAGGGAAACGGTGGTGAAGGAAAATCACAGATCGGTGCTGTGCTGGTTGCGCTTCTCGGCAGCAACATGAAGGATGGCAGCATCGGCAAAATTTCTGAAAACCGCTTTGCCCGCGCCGACCTGGAACACATTCTGCTGTGCGTGGATGATGATATGCGGATGGAAGCACTGCGACAGACCAACTATGTCAAGTCCATCGTGACCGCCCAAGGTAAGATTGATCTGGAACGCAAGGGCAAGCAGAGCTATCAAGGCTGGATGTTTGCCCGCCTGCTGGCGTTCTCCAACGGCGATCTGCAAGCACTCTATGACCGAAGCAACGGATTTTACCGCCGACAGCTTGTTCTGACCACCAAGGAAAAGCCTGCGGGACGGGTAGATGATCCTGACCTTGCCGAAAAGATGAAAGCAGAGGTCGAGGGCATCTTCCTGTGGGCGTTTGAGGGCTTGCAGCGGCTTGCCGCTAACAACTTCAAATTCACGGAAAGCCAGCGCACACGGGATAACCGGGAGGCAGTGAAGCGAGATAATAACAATGTCTTTGATTTTCTGGAATCCGAGGGCTATATCCGGCTGAAGGCGGACTGCACCATCAGCTCTAAAGACTTGTACGAAATTTACCGGATGTGGTGTGAGGAAAATAATCTGACACCTCTAAAGCGCCGCAGTTTCAGTGAGAGTGTGATTGCGAACCAAAGCAAGTACAATCTTGAATACTGCAATAAGATCACCAATGCTGCCGGACGGCGTGTATGGGGCTTCTTCGGTATTGAAGCGATTGCCAGACCTAATATAAACGGGTTTTCTGATGTTTCAGAGCATACGTACGTACAGGAGGACTGGCGATGATTCTTCTGCAACTGCGCCGTGTACGTATGTACGTTTTGTTTTTCCTGAAATACCACCATATGAAAAACTCTGACCGATACAGCCTATATTTTTGGGCACGAAATCAAGCTAAGTGAAATCCGTAAATTATTTGCCTGTTGGCAGAAATGGTTTTACGGAATCGCGCTTCTCAGAACAGCAAAGCTGATGTGCGGAAACATGGGAAATCATACGGTTTAGAGCAAAGGCACATGGAACAGAAAAGTCGATAGGTGTCACCTGTGGACAGAACATCATAACGGCAATTTTGAGCGGATTTGAGAGTAAGGCTTTTTTAACGATGCAGCGAAGCGGATGCGCCGAATGGCGTACTGGCTTCGCTTTTTTATTATCTAATTATGGAGGGAATTTGAATATGAGTGTACGCAATGAAATCAAGGCGCAGATCATTCGTGCCGGTTTTACGATGCAGGAGGTTGTTGATCTGTTGCATGATGAATATGGCTGGTCGGACAGTGTTTCCAATCTGTCCGCAAAATTGCAAAGGGAGAGCATCCGCTACAAGGAGGTCGTGGAACTGGCCGACGTGCTGGACTGCGACATCGTGTGGGTGAAGCGAGGGGAGCGCCGATGAAAGCACAGTACGCCATTCTCCGCTTTGCCAAGTACAAGGGGCCGGAAATCGGCCACATCGAGTCCCACAACGAGCGTACCAAGGAGAAGTACGCCAGCAACCCCGACGTGGACACGGCGCGCAGCCACCTCAATTTCCATCTGGTGACGCCGCAGCGCAAATACCGCGCCGAGGCGGAAAAGCAGATCGCGGAGGCAGGCTGCCGCACGCGGTCGGACAGCGTACGCGTGGTGGAGGCGCTGGTGACTGCCAGCCCGGAGTTCTTTAAGGGCAAGAAAAAGGGCGAAATCAAGGCCTATTTTCAGGAGGCGCTGGATTTTATCCGGGAACACCAGGATCCCAAAACCATTATATCCGCCGTGGTGCATATGGACGAGAAAACGCCCCATATGCACCTTTGCTTTGTCCCGCTGACAGCGGACAAGCGGCTCTCCGCCAAGGAAATCGTCGGCAACAAGAAGAAGCTGACGCAGTGGCAGGACAGGTTCTGGGAGCACATGGTCAAAAAATACCCCGATCTGGAGCGCGGCGAGAGTGCCAGCGAAACCGGGCGCGACCATATCCCGCCGCGGCTGTTCAAGGAGGCTGTCCATCTGAACCGGATGAAGGAGCAGATACTGAAACTGATGACAGATACCAATCTTCTTAATAAAAAATCGAAAATGGAAGAACTGGAGGCATTGTTGGACAAATATGTTCCGGCAACAGAAGCTCTGCGGACGAAGCTAAGAAAGTATGATAACTTCTGCATGAGGTGGTTGTCCGGGCGGTAAACGAAGTCATCACGGGAAGTTCCTCCTTCATCCCCGCCCTGCAGGCAAGTTTTGAGAGATGCCTTGGAGACAGCAATAGTGCGGCCGTGGAAGGGATTGATGCCCACCTTCTGGAACTTCAGCAGGAACTCCTAAAACTGGCAAACGCAAAGCAGAACTACGAGACCCTTGCCGATGAAATCGATGAACTTCGAGCGGAAAAAGAAGAACTGCTTTTGCAGGAAGCAAACAAAGAAGGCATCCGCCAACGCATAGCAGATATGATGGCTTACCTACAGAGTGAGCCAGAAGAAGTCACCGAGTACAGCGAAGCTCTGGTCAGAAGGATGATTGAGAAGATCACGGTGTACGATGACCATTTTGTAGTGGAGTTCAAGTCCGGGATTGAGATTACGATAAACGAATAAGATGAAAATAACAGTGTGACGCTCAGGCTTTGGTCTGGGCGTTTTTGTCGTTCATAGAAAGTTATTAAATGGATACACCTTTAATCATTGACAAGGAATGTCGAAATCTGTATAATTTGGGCAGTAAGATTAAATGGATATCCGAAAAGGAGCAAGGCATGGCTGGAAAAGGTAGACCAACTGTAGATGATAAACGTGACAACCAGTATCGGGTTCGTCTCAATGATGAGGAAAACCAAATGCTTGCATATTGTAGTGAAAAGACTGGACAGCCAAAATCTCAGATTTTTCGAAGGGCGTTGGAGTCTTATTTTCAGACCGTTCAGCTGAATGAACTGGAAATGGAAACAGATGGAATCAGCATGAAGCGGGTCATAAAGTGTCCCCATTGTGGTGCCAGCAATGCTATTGACCTTGCTGATTATAGCACCGGAGATTATTCCTCCGAACGACAGATGGGTGCGGAAATCCAGCACTGTTTCGACTGTGAAGGTTATGAATGTATCGGATGCGGACAGACCTTTAGAGTAGAAGGTTATATTAATGAGTACCCTGTTGGAGCATACAATTTCGAAGAAATCAATGTTACGGAGGTTGACGATGTCTGAAGAAAGAGATTTCGACTATGTAGTAGGCAAGTTGCCTCGAAAAGATAAAGACGGAAACGATACCACTGGGGATCGCATTGGCAAGGGTGGCCGGCATCGTGGTGACGGAACCTATTCCGCTGTTGCTTATGATCTGGAAGTGGTCGATGAAGACCCTACCAAGGTTGTCCCTCCAGAGCCGCAGGTCATTGTCCGCAGAGAAGTTGTTGAAGTAGAAAAACGACCTACTCGATATGAGGATTTGCCGTGGTATCAGCAGCTGATTGTGGACGGCATTAAACAGGCACTGCCCATTATTGTTGACAGAGCTGTTGACGGAGCATTCTATTGGGTTGGACGCGGATGGAATGCGGCCGTGAACTACGGTAAGCGGAAAATCGCTGAACGTAAGATAGCAAAGCCTATGCCTCAGAAGAATGCTGCTACCCATACTGAAGCGCAGAAATCTTCTATGGCGGTAGCAACGCCGGAAAAGATCACTTCTGCCCTGGATGAAATTGATGCTGCGTATGAAAACTACAGCGTCAATATGACCAGCGAAGAGGCACAGAAAGAGTTTGTGGATGCCTTTATCCTTAGACTCCTCAGTGAGAAAAAACTCTGGAAGATTGCCCATGCAAATATCGTTGATTCAGCCGGAAACATTACCGATGGTCGTGCGATGCTCGATAAACTGAGCAGTCCGCTGATGCTTGAGAATATTAACACGATTTTGAAAAACAACCCGGTTCTGCTGGAAACATGGCAGACCATTGCACTGGAAGATATTCTGGGAAGAGAACTTATTGTGGATTCCTGCTATGTTCCTATTGAGGGACAGGCTCTGAGAAAGAATCTCATGTCTCTTTCTGTGTAAAATACGGAGGCAAGATGTCATATGCTGTTATTTTCTACGCTACTTGAAATCAATGATACAATGACAAAGGACTCCTTTATCCAGCTGGTTCTGGAGTGGAATCAGGGCAGTCCTCATGAAGAAAATATAATTCAAGGTATCGAATGGAATGGCGAACGAAATGTCCGATATGGTACCGAGACACTGTGGCTTGCTATCGAGGAATACCGAAATGAGAACATCATCGCGGTTCGCTATGAAAAAACCGAAGCAGATGGTGTGGTCTGGGATACCGACTACGTTATGAATTTTAATGACATGAGAATGTCTATTCAACTCGATCGTAGTTATTTGGAAGAGGCACTGGCCGTTGACCCAACCTTTTCTACACCGCATTTTATCACTCTACTGATAGAACACGGTTATTTGAAGGATGATGGAATTTTGCCAATGCTCCGCAAGCCGATTTTCATTAAAGCTGATAATGTCGACTTGTTGACGGATGTAATCAATGGCACTTCAAGGTATAGACTCCCTGTTGTGTATATCTCCAAAACATACTACGGTGAAGATCCGGTGGATATTTGGAAATTATCTGGAAGGTTGAAAGGTGTTGCCCATGTGCTTGTTGAAGAAGGTACATGGCTGAACGGAAGAATCCGTCGGCAGTGTGATAACAAAAATGAATTCAACGGCGCTATCGGTGTATACTTCCCCAATAGTGCATATGGTCATAAGAAGTATCTATATCGTGCATACGATGGAATTGATGCTGTTCTGTCTGAAAAGGTTATTCGTAGTGTAATTCAGTACTGCAACGCTCAAATGATGGATAAGCTGTATACTTGGCAAGGCGTAAATAATGCACTTCTTAGAGATCGATTGAGTATGAGAGGTGCAGAATTGCTGGCGGCTGAATCTGAGAAAAACCGCATGGCAGCAGAAGCAGATGAACTGATTGAATCTGTAGACGAGGACATTCAAAAGCTGAAAAAACAGGTTGAAGAATTGACCCATGCAAATGAAATCCTTACTTACGAGAACCAAGGGTTGCGTTCTAAAATGAGTAGTGCAGATAATATGCCGATACTGTATTTGGGCGAAGAGGAAGAATTTTATCAAGGCGAAATCAGAGAGATGATTCTGGACGCTATTGCTGAGAAACTCAAAAATCTTGGTGAGAAGACAAGAAGATGGGATGTTCTGACTGATGTGCTTAATGCTAACGATTATCAGAATATTCGAGACGAAAGAGAACGCACCGTGAAGATTTTGTTTAAGGATTACAAAACCTTATCGGCTTCAATGCGTCAGCAGCTTTTAGAATTGGGCTTTGAGATTACTGAGGAAGGTAAGCATTATCGACTCACCTATTACGGCGATGGACGATATAAAACCACGATTGCTAAGACGGGAAGTGACTGGCGTGAGGGAAAAAACATTGCATCTGTAATCCTTAAGAGCATGATGTGATGGAATGGGCAATAAAGGAGCGCACTATGAAAGCGATAGATACAGAATTGACAAAGTTTTTAGGGGCAGAGGCTCAATACTATGTTCCTATTTATCAGCGAAAATATAGCTGGAAGAAGGATAATTGCTTAAAATTGATAGATGACATTCTAAAGGTGGCAAAAGATAATGAAAGGCCTTGTCATTTTATTGGCTCTGTCATCTATCTTGCAAAGCAGGACGCGATGCATGCTTCCGCAGTAAAGGAATATTTGGTGATTGACGGACAGCAGCGTCTTACTACAATCTCAATTGTGTTACTTGCTCTTGGGGACTACACAAGAGCGAAAATAGTTGATGATGTTGATTATAATAAAGCAACCACATCATTAGAAAAATTGTCTCGCAGATATCTGACAAATGAGGACGAGACTGGGGATACATATTACAAAGTAAGGTTAAATGAAGAAGACTTCTATGCATGGATGAAACTTCTTGAAAATCGAACTAAGCCGGATGATATTAAAAGGAGCAAGATTTTCGAGAATTATAGAATCATCTACAAGGCTCTTTGTGACAGTGATGTTGAACCTCAATTGGTGTATGATGGAATAAAAAAGCTGAGATTAGTCGACATCTGTCTTGTTCCCGAAGATAATGCACAGTTAGTATTTGAGACGGTGAATAGTACAGGATTGCCGCTTTCTACTGCTGACAAAATTCGCAATTTTCTCCTGATGACAGTCGATCCGTCAAAGCAGACAAAACTATATCTGGAATACTGGCATCCTATGGAGAAAGCTCTCGGAATGGAATCTGGTGAGTCTTCTCAATTTGAAAGTTTCTTCAATTATTATATGACATCTGTTTTGCAGCGGCAGTTAGTTGGAGATTATTATGATGTATTCAAAAATTACTACTATGAGAACAAAGCTGCTGGAACAGAAGGAATTGTAAAACAAATCCATCAGTATTCTAAGTACTATACAGAATGGAATACCGCTTCTGATAAAGGCACACGTATACAAAGAGCCTTATTTAAGGTCCGGAAGACAGGACAGTTTAAGATTACTCCAGCAATCTTAAAACTTCTCTCGGACAGAAATGATGGTCTCATCGCTGATGACGATGTTGTTGAAATTCTTACAATTATGGAATCGTATTGGATGCGTAGAGCTATATGTGCGTTGCCAACTAATACTGCTGGACCGGTCTGTATTTCTATGCTGAAGAGCCTTAATGCTACCAATCAGTTAAAATCATTTAAAGCAAATCTCTTTTCGTTGACTTGGGCACAGAGAATGCCAAGTGATACTGAAATTAAGGACACGCTCAAAACCCTAAAAATTTATTCATTAAGTTCTTCCAGGACTAAAACAATTCTGGATAAACTTGAGAATAATAGAAGAAAAGAGTATGTTCCTACTTCGGAGTATACAATTGAACATATTATGCCGCAAACACTGTCTGATGATTGGAAATCTGACCTTGGAGCAGATGCGAATCGAATTCATGAAACCTATGTCCATACAATTGGCAATCTTACATTAACTGGGTATAATTCTGAGTATCAGAACAAGAGGTTCTCGGATAAAGTTGATTGTACTGACAAGGCAGGAAATGCCATAGGATATAGACACACACCAATAAAAATTAGCAGTTATTTGACAACTGTAAGCAAATGGGGCGAAGATGAAATTTTAGCCAGAGCAGAAATGCTATCAGATGAATTAATTACAATATGGAAGTATCCTAAAAAAGACTAATTGCAGTTGTCTTTTGAAAGGATTAAAAACCTGCTATTTGTTTCCGAGAACTATTGATAGCAACTGGGATAGAAGCAGTCAGTCGATTTGTTTCCGAGAACTAACAGGGGCAATCTGACATCAATACTGTTTCCTCGTCCCATGTGGAGACGGTAGTACTGCTTTCCCACAAAAAGCCAGACGGACATATCAACGTAAAAGTTGAGTTTGGCGAGGGTGAGGGAAAAGTTCCGCTTGATAATATCGCTAAAAGAGCCGAAGAATATAAGCCCAAAGAACGAGTGACCTACAAAATGATAAAGGAGTACATAGAAGCTAAATACGGCTTCAAAGTACATACCGCATATATCGCAGAGGTAAAGAGAGATTTAGGCTTGCCAATGTATGATGCTCCTAATGCGGTAGAAGAATTGAAACAGCCGAGGAAACATCCGACAGCGGAGAAAGTGGAAGCGATAAAGGATGCATTGAAGCATTTTGAGGTAATTTAATAATGATGAGCGTATCATAAAAACAGTGGTACGCTTATTTTTTTACCTATTTGTCTTTTCGCTGACCAATATTTTATCTGGTTAAAAAAGCGGAGGGCAGATTTTATACTAAACTGCCTGATTGATATAATTAAAAGCGTTCACTTTGCTATTGTTGACTGAAAGAGAAAAATCAAATATAATATAGTAAAGTGCCCAATCGTTGGTCTGATTAAGGGCGATTAAATAGAGGTGAAGATATGCTTCAGAATAAAGATATTGAGACACTGAGAATGTTGTTTAGCAGTCATAATTATGTTATGACTACTGCTGAACTTACAGCTTCAAAGTTATACTATGCAGATATAAAACAACTTTTAGACGAAGGATTGATTGAAAGAGTCAGGCGAGGTTACTATCACTGGACTCAAGATTATGGAGAAAGCGAAGTTGTCATTATCAATCGATTGTTTCCCGATGCAGTACTTTGTATGGAGACTGCCCTATTCTATTATAGATACAGTGACAGAAATCCTGCTGAATGGAACTTTGCAATAGATAAAAATGTCTCTAAGCGGCGTACAAAAATCGATTATCCGTTTATAAAGGCATATCGTGTAGAGTCAGAGTTGGTTACGCTAGGCGAAACCGAAGGTGAAATTGATTTCCACAAAGTCCGCATTTATGACCGTGACCGTACTATTTGCGATGTGCTGCGAAATATGAACAAGATGGATAAGGAGGTTTTTAATAAAGCAGTACAGGGCTATGTTAAAGACCCGAAAAAGAATATACCGAATCTTATAGAATATGCAAAAGTTTTGCGTGTTCAAACGCGTGTAAAAGAATTGATTGGAGTGTGGTTGTAATGGCAGATGTTGCAGCTTCCGTTCTGGCAAAGCTGAGAAATAAAGCAAAAGCTTCTGGTATCAGCTACCAGCAATGCTTGCAGCTTTTTGTGCAGGAAGAATTTTTGAGAAAACTATCAAAATCCGGGTGTGAGGATACGCTAATACTCAAAGGTGGATTGTTCATTTATACTTTAACTAATTTTGAAAGTAGAGCAACAATCGATGTCGATTTCCTGCTCCGTGGATACTCTAATTCAATAGATGATGTAAAAGAGTTGATTTGTAAAATCATCGACACACCGACAGGTAACGATTATATAGAAATGCGAGCAAAAGGCTTTGAGGAAATTTCTCCGCAAAGAAAATATCACGGTATTAGTACGCAGATTATTGCTCAAATAAAAAATGTGCGTGTGCCGTTTAATGTTGATATAGGTGTGGGTGATATTATAGTTCCTCGTGCTGAAGAACGTACAATCAACACTCAGCTTCCTGATTTTGAAGCTCCTGTAATCAAAACATATTCCCTGGAAAGCACTATTGCCGAGAAGTTTGATGCCATACTGCAACGCTTTGAGCTGACAGGCAGAATGAAAGATTTTTATGACATCTATTATCTTTCAAGGACATTCGATTTTGATGGTGCAAAATTGCAGTCAGCTATATTTGAAACTTTACAGAGGCGCGGTACTCCCTATGACAGAGACAGTTTTAAGCGTGTTGTTGCACTTGCCGATGATGAAGATATGCAGAAGCGTTGGAAATTCTTTTTGAAAACCATAAAAGATAATACACTTGAGTTTCCATTCGTCATTGAAGAAATCCAGACTTTCCTTGAGCCTGTGTTTGACGCAATTGTGAATGAGAACGAATGGCAAGAACAGTGGAACTTTATTATGAAATGGAATAAAAATGAAAGGAGTCCTAAATTATGAGTAGTGTACTTATTGTTGAACAGCGTGAGCAAGCAGGTTCTGACTCCTATAATAGATTTGAATATCAAGTTCATTGGATTGTATGCCATATAATAGGTAAACTTCAAGAAGATGCAGAGTGTATTGTTTTTTGTGAATTTCATGATGATATGGCTGAATTTTCTCCCAATAATCAGCAGTATCAGTTTTTTCAAATAAAGACAAAAGAAGATTCTTCTGACTGGACTATTGCGGAAATGTCTAAAAGGGAAAAGAAAAAAAGTGGTAGCTACAAAAAATCTTTTTTAGGTTTTATTTTTTACAACTATTTGACATTTGGTGCTGAATGTTCGCATTGCCATTTTGTATCAAATAATGATTTTGATAAAGAGGTTTTGTTATGGCAGTCATATATTGAAGACGGGAAAAGACTTCAGACAGAAAATATTGCGTTATATGAAAAAATCAAAGACAGGATTAAAAATGAATTTTTAGATGATATGCCGAGCAATTTTGATTCTGTCTTTGAGGAGTTTATTCAGAATACTTTTGTCCATAAATCGTTAAGGAAAGAATCGAAGGTGGTGCAAACGAAAAAGCAGTATTGAGACTTTTCATTAACTGCCCTTTCGTTTGCATCAATTTCGATTTTTTCTGGTTGAACAAAGCGC
>OJPB01000180.1_pt1 | contig 45189 bp, 30 predicted proteins | sample 1598391 | NCBI WGS metagenome assembly OJPB01 (sample SAMN03922452, study PRJEB24848) | human gut metagenome | isolation source: stool sample | host: Homo sapiens | place: Germany | collected 2009-11
AGCATAGTCCATGATGTCCTTGAGAAAAATGTGTCAACCAATCTTGACAACATCAAACTGTTACAAAATGCTACGATGCTAATTCCAAAAGACGAAGATAAACCCATTTTGAAGAAATTCTATCGTGTACTTGCTAATACATATCATCCCGACAATAAAGAAACGGGAGATACTAATATGATGAAGTATGTCAATAACTTAAAAGTTCTATGGGGATTATCATAGGTATGATTTTTCCCTATGCAATCTTCAAAAAAGCCTGTAAATACAAGGAAAATTAGATTTCCTATAATGCAAATTCTGTAAATGGAGCCGTGATTTTATCTGATGAAATTCGGATTTCAAATTTGTAGATTTATGCTCTATACGTTAGCCTAAATCCACGCTCACAGAAAAATAAGCCCTTGTAAAAAATAGGGGTAAGCAATTTACCCTGTAAACCATTCTGAACGGTTCTTGTCTGCTCAGACATAGTTTTTCCCTAATGATATGGACATGTAATTTGGCAACAATCCCTCTGCAAAAGAGAGAAGAATATATATGAAGGATGATGTAAAGGGTGTCCATTTTAGTGCCTTTTAAGATAGGAGAGTGATTTTTATTAACAAGAAGAAAAGTGAAGCAATTAACATTAGAGCTGTGGATGCAGCGCAGGTGTATAAGGTCAATGCTGATCCAGAAACAAATTTGTACTATGGCAAAGCTGTGATCTCAGAAAGCCTGTTTTCAAAATGGGTGAGGAAGCATGGTACTGCCACCAACAGCAGAGGCATGAGTGAAGATTTTATTTCCATGAGGTTTAGATATACTGCCGGTGAGCTGTCAACGTATAAGCTCAGACAGATGTACTATGAGGATGGTGCTACAATTCCATGGAAGAAATACAAGAAAGATGGAACTTTGATTAATATGCCGCCGATCACTTACAGGATGCTATATCGTAGTACCGGCAAAGCAAAAGAAGGATCCTGTATTTTTGTCCGGGAATCCTTGCATAAGAAATACAGGGATTATCTTACTATGGGATTATGGGACAAGATACCAGATGCATCAGGAGCAAAGATTGTGGAATTATCCGCATACGCACCATTGATAACAGCAACGGCAGCAGACTTTATTCGGATACCGATTGACAGTATCTTTATAGCAAAAGATGAAACGGTTAAAAGTATGAGGAAAGCTTGTGTTGTTAAGTATGGTGAGAAGGTCTGCAAGGCCGAAAAGTATGAGCCTGACTGGGATGCTATAGAGGATATGATTAACCAGGATGGATATACTTTTTATAAGAAGAAACAGAAAGAACATCCAGAATGGGAGTACATCTTTAGAACTAAAGCAGACCTAAAGGAACATGGATATGATCCAGATACAATGCCTGAGAAGCTGGCAGAAACAACAATGGTAGATGGCTGCTATGTGGACAGAAATGATCCTGGAACGCAGGTTGAAAATATACTATGGGATGGAATGGGATTAATTGATGAATCAATATATCCTAAAGATAGAGAAGGCTTCATTTACTGCCGCAGTCATTTCTTTAAATCCTGTTTGTTTAGGGGGAACATCCAAGAATACTTCAAAGATCATTATGGTGAAGAATATACTTCTGCCTATGTGACGGATATGTTTGGGCGAAGCTTAAAGGTTTCCGATGTAAAAGTAATCGTTACGGAAAATTCTTTAAAGTGGCTTAAATTCAAAGAGCATATGAGCCAAGATGGAACACCTGCAGCAGCATTTGAATACTGGGCTGACTGGATGAAGCAGAATGAGGAAGAGTTTGCCATAGTTAAATCTGCACATAGTAGCAAGTATGGGGAGTATCAGCGTTCTTCATTCCAGATCAATAATACTCTTCTTACAACTGATAAGAATACATTGCAGAGGATAGCACAGCCCAGTATTGATTACTTTAATGCATTGCAGACAGATGATGAAGCATACATACACTTCCTTGCAGAAGCATACAGATAAGATTGAAGAGTTGAGCAATCAGCTGAAAGAAGCTCAGGATAGATTAGAGGAACTGAATGACGTTGGTGGCATTAAAAGCCTGACCGATCAGGAAGAAGTAGACAGGTTAAAGAATGTTACAGAGGAGTTGAAAACACAGCTTGCAGTAGAGAAGGAAAGAATAGCACTTAAAGCAAGAGATACACTTTCTTCTGCTGAAAAAGCATACCATGCTTATGATCCCAAATATACAGACCAAGGGGACGAATGGAAGCCACAGGCTGTAGGTGCGCATGGTGCTTACGTCCCTGGTTCTAATGGTGGAAAAATGTCTAATTCCCCTGTAGAAGAGTTGGATAATACCATAAAAGCATATGAGAAAGCGTATGAACAGTTACAGCAAATGCAGGCTGAAATAGATCAAGCCTCTGCCGAAGGTAATTCTAGTGTCGTACAAAAGTTGACTACTGATTACCAGAATAAGCAACAAGAACTTGTAGGCATCAGGCAACATGCTTATGATACATACACAATAGTAAATGGTGTAAATTCTGCATTTAAGGATATTTCAAAATCTGGTGAAGTATTAACAACGGCTGAACAAAGTATGTTTGATGAAACATCCAGAGGAATTGATGTTTATAATGATTTTTTGGGAACTATTCAAAAGACTGCGGTTAATGTAGATGATTTGACTGATAAAACAGATACATACTCTGATGAAGCAGAGCAGTCAGCACAGGCACAGGAAGATTTAAACGCCGCACTGAAAAAGACACCGGAAGGTAAGCAGATTGCAGCAATTAATGAAATGTCTACAGGGTTCGAGAAGATAGACAAGATAATGAAGGATGTCAAGGATAAGGGTACTTTTGATTATTCCAACCTTGCAGATACCAACTTTACTAAAGCCTTTTCTGGCATGGATTCTTACGATAACTTCATTAAAACAGTATCTACATACCCATCTGATTTAGGAAAATGCCAAGATGCATTTAATGATCTTGTTACAGACTTCCTCAATTCTTCTGGCATCATTGATAATCTGACTGATGATACCGCCGACCTTACAATAGCAATGCTCTCTAATATGGGTGTATCTAATGCAGAGGAGTTAGTAACAGAAGCTCTTGCGGCTAAACATGCACAGTTGGCAGCACAGAAGTACATTGATGCAAATGCAAGTAATGATCTGAAAGATGCCACCTTAGATGAATACGTACAGCTTTTAAATGAAGCAAGCGGTTCTGAGGTATCAAAAGCAGCATTAGCACAGTTGGAACTCGCAAAACTGGCTGTAAATAATGTAAAGATTGATACTGCATCAGATATTGAACAGGTTATTGCATTAGCAAATGCTGCCGGAGCAAGTGCAGCAAACTTATTGGAATTGCAGAGAGCAGAGAGTATCTTAGGGCAGATTGAAGCTGGTACATTAGATATGGATGTACCCGGAAACAATCTGCTGGCAGATTATGCTAATAATACAAAGAACAAGCTTAATAATAATACATTTAAGTTTGAGTACGAAGAACTTGACCCTGAGAAATTCAAAAAAGCAATTTATGATGGCGGTGTTAAAACGAATACACCAAGTAAGGGTTCCAAAGGTTCTCAAGGTGCCAAAGATAACTCAACAATCGACTGGATCTCCCGCAGTGCCGACTTATTAGAACGTGAAAGTAAGCGTCTGGAAACCGCATTACAGGATACATGGACGGCGTATACAGGATTAGAAGAAGGTGACGCAGAGCGTATTAATGAACTGTTTGCATCTCTGGATACACCAGATACTTCCATTACAGATAGACTGCAAGAATATGCGGATTCTCTCGGTATGTCAATGGAAGAACTGCAAAGTATGGCAGCTGATACATCAGGTCTTACTGGTTATGATATAGATTATATTAAAAAATTATTCACTATGGATCTAAAACCAGATTCAGAAGGAATGAATGAATTATACGAATATGCTAATCGTTTCGGTATGACTTTAGAACAGCTTAAAGCGGCGTCTGACAGTGATAATCTACCAAGCCAGAATGATATTGATCATATCAACACCTTGTTCTCCAGACTAGATGAACCTAATCAGGATAGTTTAGATGAATTAAATCAGTATGCAAATAAACTTGGACTGACACTGGATGAACTGCGCAATCTTGCTAAAGATGGTGGCACAACGGAATCCCGTCAAAGCATTCTCACAAAGCTGATTGAAGCTGATCAGAAGAGTTTAGATCAAGCAGAACAATCTCTTGATTACTATAAGAAGTCTTATGAAGAATATGTATCTAAGGTTCCTGATTATAGAGATAAAATTGAGAATGGTGGTACTGATATTGAATCCTTTACAGGAGACCAGAAAACTCAAATAGAAAATGCAATGAAAGCATATGATAGTATGCTGGATGCACAGGAAAAAGTTAAAGAATTTCAAAAGAAAATCCGTGATGAAAAAGGTACATATTACGACACTATTGTAGATAAAGCTACCAAAGAAAATGAGAAGCTTGCTGATGCCAATGATCTAATTCAGAAGCAAATTGACCTGTTAAATACCCAAGGTTCTATTGTATCTGCGGATATGTATGAAGAAATGATTTCCAACACAGGTGATCAGATTGACACTTATCAGCAAATTTTGCAGGCTAGACAGGATGAACTTGCAGACAGTATGGAGCGAGGTTTAAAGCCTGGAACAGAGGAGTGGTACAGTCTTACTGCTGCTGTTATGGAAGCTAAGGGCAATATCAAGGACCTTGAAAAAGCACAGGCTGAATACGAAAAACAGCTCCGTGAACTTCCGGTAACTAACCTGGAAAAGATTGGAAATATTTATCAGTCCATTATTGATACCATTCAGAACTGGGGCGCTGAAATGGAAGCCTCTGGCAAGACATTAAATGCTGACTACTATCAGAAGCTCATTAATAATGCTAATACTTCTATCTCTAATTATAAGGAAGAAATTGAAGCTATCCAGGATGTCATGGAGGACTATAATCCTGGTACTGACAACTGGAATGAGATGAATGATAAGTTGCAGCAATGTAACTCTTCGATCTCTTCTCTTGTGCAGAACATGCATAAGTGGAATGAAGAGCTACTAAATCTTCCTATTCAGAAAATTTCAGATGCATCTGATTCTCTGAGTAAGATTGTTGATGGACTGAATGATGTTAAGAGTGAGCACGAGACCGTCATTAGTGCTGTAACAGGTGCTATCAGTGATGAAATTGACCGCCTGAATGACGAAAAGGAAGCCTATGAGGATACAATCAACGACCAGAAGGAAGCTCTACAAGATAGAATGGACTTACTGGATAAGCAGAATGAGAAGCTGAAACTGCAAGCTCAGTATGAACAGGCACTCTATGATCTTGAAAATGCCACCACTCAAAAGACTGAAAAGGTCATAAGAAATGGCGAACTGACCTATGAAGCTAATGCTGATAATCTACGCAATGCACAGGAAACAGTTCAGGATTCTCTGGCTGCATTAAAGAAACAGGAACTGCAAGATCAGATGGATGCCTTAGATGATGCTTTAGATGATTACAATGATAAGCTGCAAGATACATTGGATTCTCTGCAAAAGATCAGTGATAAATGGTCTGAAATCGCATCTAAGAAGGAACAAGCAGATAACGAAAAGACTGCCACTGATATTCTTGGAAAGAACTGGAAAGATAAGGTTCTCAGTGGAAATGATAATGATATTTTCCAGATGTTCAGTAAGCTGTATACAGATAATGTAGACCAGATCAACAAATATCAGGAACAAATTGATTCCACAGAGCATATCTCTTCTTTAATTCAAGAGTATATTGATTCCTATAAGGCAGGTACTCTTACTTATGAAGAAGCACAGGCCGGTATTCATGATCTCGTATCACAGATGAACCAGAAAATGTCTGCTATGGATAATCTACAGAATATCTATAATTACATGGGTAAGGTCTATGACACTGCCGCTAATGGTGATGCGGTATTTGGTGGTATTCAGAAAGCATTTAAGGAATCTGGCGATCAGTTAATCTCTTCTCTTGAACAGTACCAGGCTAACGCAGGTCTTATCTCTGAGTCTATGAGCAGTTGGCAACAGCTGACCAATAATGTAGAAAGTATCAAGGATATTCTGGAAGATGTGAAAGATAACCTGAAAGATACTGAACGTGATAGTGATAGCAAGAAGGATAAAGATGATAATGTTCGTGGCTCTGGAAACAGTAGAGCAACTGGCAAACATTCTTCTAAGAGTGTATATGGTAGCTCCGGTTTTTCTGCTGAAAAACATCATAGTGGTGTATTCAGTGGTGCTGTGGGGAGTTCTTCTGCTGACAAAACAGATAAGATAAAAGTCCTTGAAGCCGAGAAATTAGGACCAAATGAGATACCGGCAGTATTAGAACGTGGGGAAATGGTCTTTACTCCTGAGCAGGTTCAGAAGTTTGCAGAAATTTTGGGAACTACTGCCTATGTTCCTGATCGTTCATGGATGAAGAGTATGTATCCTTCTACCACTGTTAATACAAAGCCGAATGTAGTTAATGTCTCAGTTGGTGATGTGAAGTTGACTGACGTAAGAGATGTAGACGGTTTTGCAAAAGCTATGGGTAGAGATTTTGTTCCACTTGCAAGACAGGCATTGGCAAGATTTTAATATATAGAGGGTATCCAGAAATGGGTACTCTCTTCTTTAATTTAAAGGAGATTTTATGGAAAACTATACAGAGATTTTTAAGAATGTTATTTCTATGGTGCAGGAAATGATTAGTAAGTCTATCAACAAAGCCGCTTATGACAAGACATTCCGAGCTATTGTTATAGATAAGAAGAAAGATGGCGTATACGAGATTGAATACAAGGGCAAGCGTTACAGTGCCAGATGTAAGACACCATTGGAAGCAGGTAAGATTGTTACTGTGTGTGCGCCGCAGAATAAGTGGAATGAGCTGTATATACAGAGTGATGAAGAGTATGTACTGAATGAACTAAGTTCAAAGTTTTTTGCAGATACATTAAAAGGTGGAACTGCATTAGATATAATTGAACAGCTCAGATATGGTCATGGACAGTGCGGTTCAGTGTATGTAGACGATTGTACTTATGTAAATGTTTCTATTTCCGAAGGATGGTACAACTTCTTATGGATACCGCACAGAAATGGTGGCAAAGAAAGAGATAATTTTAATTATGGTACTCTGACACTATATCCTATGAATATGACGGGGAATGTGTACGTGATCCAGTATTCTAATGGGAAGATTAGTATGGTGAAGGTGTTGTAATATAGATCAGAAAACTGAATAAATGGAGTAAAAGGATTTATAGGGCGCTCTTAAATGGGGCGTCCTGTTTTAATTGAATAGAGCAATTATGATATGGGAGGACTTTGTTATTTTAACCACACAACAAACAGTAGAGCAGCTAATGAACGCAGATTTTTGCTCAAATACAGAGCTATTGCAATATGTCGCAGATAATGGCATAATTGATCTTACATACGTGCGAGATCAAATTGAAATGAAGAAAAAAGAAGAGTTATTAAAATTACATCCATATAAGATATGGGAAGGAAGTGACAATTACTGGCATACATATCTACCAGATGTAGAAAAAGGTAGAAAATCAATCAAGAAGCGTTCCAAAGAAGCTGTTGAGAGAAGTGTTATAGATTATTATAAGCAGAAATCAGAAAATCCAACAATCCAGTCCATATTTGATGAATGGAATAATCGTAGATTGGAATTAAAGAAAATATCTGCTGCAACGTATCTTAGGAATACACAGTTCTACAATCGGCATTATAAAGAATTTGGAAAAAGAAAAATCAAATCTGTATCAGAAGATGAATGGATTGATTTTCTTGAAGAACAGATACCAGAATATAATCTTACATCAAAGGCTTTTTCAGGTTTAAAAAGTATTACAAGGGGGATATTGAAACGAGCTAGAAAAAGAAAGCTGATCGATTTTAATATTGACGAACTTTTTAGTGACCTGGATATATCAGAAGTAGAGTTTAAGAAAGTAATCAAAGAAGACTATGAGGAAGTTTTTAATGAAGATGAAGCGGATATTATGATTGAGTATTTAGAAGATAATCTTGATCCGATGAATATTGGTATCTTACTTATGTTTGTAACAGGAATCCGAATTGGTGAACTGGTAGGCTTAAAGCATGAGGACTTTGAGCAGAATACATTTAAAATAAGACGTACAGAAACTAGATATAAAAATGAAGATGACCATTATGTTACAGAGATTAAAGATTTTCCAAAATCACAGGCGGGAGTTCGTACAGTAATTGTACCCAAAGATTATGAGTGGTTATGCCGCAAAATCAGACTTTTAAATCCTTTTGGGGATTATATTTTCATTAGTCCAACTACAGGAGGGCGAACAACGGCACAGTCTGTTAGAATGAGATTAAAAAGGTTATGTAAAAAGTTAAACATTTATCATAAATCTCCTCATAAGATCAGAAAGACGTATGGTACAATTCTTTTAGACAACCATATTGATAATCAGCTTATCATAGGGCAGATGGGGCATACAAGTATTCTTTGTACAGAAAACCATTATCACCGTAATCGTAGAAGTTTGGAAAACAAAACAGATATTTTAAGTAACATACCAGATCTGCAAGCAAAGTAAATGTGATGCGTGATAACTTTTGAGCAAAAAAGCACCAAAATACGTAAAAAAAGTTATCAAACGTAATCAAAGCAAAAGTGCCAAAAAGCCTTATTTTACAAGGGCTTTTAGGGGCAAATATTATGGGTTCGATTCCCGTTATCTGCTTAAACTATTTAAGGAATGAGAAGCCCTGTAGATGTATAAATAGCATTTGCAGGGCTTTTTCAAAACTTCTTGCCAACTTTGCAAATTATTGTTATAATAATGCCGATTTAGAAAGATTTAGAATATAGTTGCGAAACACTCAAAAGCCTTGTTTCTATAAGGTTTTTTTTTGTCATCAAATAGCAGTGAAGAAAGATTGCAAGAGAACATAATGCAATATGGAGGGAAAAATGGCAAAGGAACAATACAATGCAGACAGTATAACCGTCCTGGAAGGACTGGAGGCAGTCCGGAAAAGGCCGGGTATGTATATTGGAGGAGTTGGGTCTAAGGGGCTGAACCACCTGATCTATGAGATCGTGGACAATGCAGTGGACGAGCATCTGGCTGGTTTCTGTACCCAGATCACCGTCCGCCTGGAAAAAGACGGCTCCTGTACCGTTCGGGATAACGGACGTGGTATTCCGGTGGAAATGCATAAAAAAGGAGTGTCTGCAGCCAGAGTGGTACTTTCCACCCTTCATGCAGGCGGAAAATTTGACAATAACGCATATAAGACCAGCGGCGGTCTTCACGGTGTAGGTTCTTCTGTTGTAAATGCTCTTTCTGAGCATATGACTGTAAAGATTTACAGGGACGGCTGTATCTACCAGGATACTTATCATCAGGGACATCCTACTACAGAGCTGGAAAATGGTCTCCTTCCAGTTATAGGAAAAAGCCGTGAGACAGGAACCGAGATCAACTTCCTTCCAGATGGGGAGATCTTTGAAAAGACCCGTTTTAAGGCAGACTGGTTAAAGAGCCGTTTACATGAAACTGCTTATTTAAACCCAAACCTGATGATCCACTATGAAAACCGCAGAAGTGGGGAAGAAGAGAAGGTAACTTACCACGAACCGGAAGGCATTATCGCCTATGTAAAAGAATTAAATGCAGGAAAAACACCGATCCATGACCCCATCTATTTTAAGGGTGTAGTAGACAAGATCGAGGTAGAAGCCTGCGTTCAGTTCGTAGATACCTTTGAGGAAAATATCCTTGGCTTCTGCAACAACATTTTCACCCAGGAGGGCGGCACCCATTTAGCTGGATTTAAGACCAAATTTACAGCTCTGATCAACTCTTATGCCAGAGAGCTTGGCATTTTAAAGGACAAAGACTCCAACTTTACAGGTGCCGATACCAGAAACGGTATGACAGCCGTGATCGCTGTAAAGCACCCGGATCCTATTTTTGAAGGACAGACCAAGACAAAGCTTGCCAGCGCAGATGCTACCAAGGCTGTATTTACTGTAACCGGTGACCAGCTGCAGCTTTACTTTGACCGAAATGTAGAAGTGTTAAAAGGCGTGATTGGCTGTGCAGAAAAATCTGCAAAGATCCGCAGGGCCGAAGAAAAAGCAAAGACCAACATGCTCACCAAGTCCAAGTTTTCCTTTGACAGCAACGGAAAACTGGCAAACTGCGAAAGCCGTGACGCTTCTAAGTGTGAGATCTTCATCGTAGAGGGAGACTCCGCGGGCGGTTCCGCAAAAACAGCCAGAAACCGTCAGTACCAGGCCATCCTTCCCATCCGTGGAAAGATCTTAAACGTAGAAAAAGCATCTATGGATAAGGTTCTGGCCAATGCAGAGATCAAGACCATGATCAATTCTTTCGGTTGTGGCTTTTCCGAAGGCTACGGAAACGATTTTGACATCACAAAACTGCGCTATGACAAGATCATCCTTATGACCGATGCGGACGTAGACGGAAGCCATATTGATACCTTATTATTGACTTTCCTTTACCGTTTCATGCCGGAGCTGATCTACGACGGACATGTATACATTGCCATGCCGCCGTTATTTAAAGTGATCCCGAAAAAGGGAGAAGAACAGTATCTCTATGATGAAAAAGATCTGGAACGCTACCGCAGAAACCACACCGGTGATTTTACCTTACAGCGCTACAAAGGTCTTGGTGAAATGGATGCAGAGCAGCTTTGGGAGACTACACTGGACCCGGAGCGGCGTGTATTAAAACGGGTAGAGATCGAAGATGCTAGAATGGCGTCAGAAGTAACAGAAATGCTTATGGGCAGTGAGGTAGGACCCCGCCGCCAGTTTATTTATGAACATGCAGACGAAGCAGAGATCGACGCATAACAGAGAGGACAGACAGATATGGCGGAGAAGATATTAAGAACCGAATACAGCGAGGAAATGCAGAAAAGCTACATGAATTATTCCATGAGCGTTATCACTGCAAGAGCGATCCCGGATGCAAGAGACGGGTTAAAGCCAGTTCAGCGCCGTGTTCTCTATGACATGAGCCAGCTTCATCTGGACCATGATAAACCACACAGAAAATCAGCCCGTATCGTAGGCGATACCATGGGTAAATACCATCCACACGGCGACAGCTCCATTTATGATACCTTAGTTGTCATGAGCCAGGAATTCAAAAAAGGAATGGCATTGGTAGACGGCCACGGAAACTTCGGCTCCATTGAAGGGGACGGGGCTGCGGCTATGCGATATACAGAGGCAAGACTGGAGAAATTTGCCCAGGAAGTTTATTTAAAAGACCTGGACAAGACCGTTAATTTCGTGCCAAACTACGATGAAACAGAAAAAGAGCCGGAAGTCCTTCCTGTACGTGTGCCAAACCTTTTAGTAAACGGCGCAGAGGGAATTGCCGTTGGTATGAGTACCAGCATTCCTACCCACAATTTAGGGGAAGTAGTGGATGTAGTCCAGGCATATATTGATGATCCGGCAGCTCCTACAGAAGAACTGATGGAATATCTGCCGGGACCTGACTTCCCAACCGGAGGCATTATTGCAAATAAAAGCGAGCTGCCACAGATCTATGAAACAGGTGTTGGCAAGATCAAATTAAGAGGCCGTTTTGAGGTAGAACTGGGCAAGCGGAAAGTTGATAAGGACAAACTGATCATCACAGAGATTCCTTATACCATGATCGGTGCAGGTATTAATAAATTCCTGGTAGATGTGGCAGATCTGGTAGAGTCCAAGAAGCTGACCGATGTAGTGGACATTTCCAACCAGTCCAATAAGGACGGTATCCGCATTGTGTTAGAACTTCGCAAGGACGCAGATATTGACCGTATTAAAAATATTCTTTATAAGAAGACCAAGTTAGAAGATACTTTTGGTGTCAACATGCTTGCCATTGCAGACGGCAGGCCGGAAACATTAAACTTAAAAGGCATCCTGCGTAATTTCATGGAATTCCAGTATCAGAATACCGAGCGCAAATACAATGTGCTTCTGGAAAAAGAACTGGATAAGAAAGAAATCCAGGAAGGTCTGATCGCAGCCTGTGACTGTATTGACCTGATCATTGCCATTTTACGTGGTTCTAAGAATTTAAAAGATGCCAAGGCATGTCTGGTAAACGGCGACATTTCCAATATTCATTTTAAAGTAGCCGGTTTTGAAGAAGATGCAAAGAAGCTTCATTTTACAGGGCGTCAGGCATCTGCGATCCTGGAAATGCGTCTGTATAAGCTGATCGGATTGGAAATATTAGCCCTTGAAAAAGAACACAGAGAGACTTTAAAGAAGATCGCCGAATACAAGAAGATCCTTGGCAGCAGAGCGGTTATGAACCAGGTGATCAAAGATGATCTGGCTGCCATCAAAGCAGAATTTGCTATTCCAAGACGGACCCGTATTGAAGACGGGGCAGAGGCTGTTTATGTGGAAAATGAAATTTCCGTTCAGGAAGTTGTTTTCGTTATGGACCGCTTCGGCTATTGCAAGCTTCTTGATAAATCTACCTACGAACGCAACCAGGAGACCGTAGATACAGAACAGGTTCATGTGCTCCGCTGCTTAAATACAGATAAGATCTGTCTGTTCACCTCTGCCGGTGTCCTTCACCAGATCAAGGCTTTGGATATTCCATCCGGCAAGCTGCGTGACAAAGGCGTTCCTATTGAGAACTTAAGTAAATACGATGGCAGAAATGAGACCATCTGCCTTCTCACTACAGCCCGTGAACTGAAAGGCCGCATCCTTTTATTTGCAACCCGTCTTGCCATGGTAAAACAGGTGCCTGGAGAAGAATTTGAGACCAACAACCGTATGGTAGCAGCTACCAAGCTTCAGGAAGAGGACAGTGTGGTTTCTGTAACAATGATAAACGGGGAAACAGATGTAGTGCTTCAGACTACAAATGGAACGTTCCTGCGGTTCCCGTTAGAGGAGATCTCTGTTCTTAAGAAAGCCTCCAGAGGTGTCCGTGGTATCCGCTTAGCAAAGAATGAAGAACTGGAAACAGTATATCTCATCGGTGAAAATCCGATCATCGACTATAAAGGCAAAGAAGTTCATTTAAACAGGTTGAAACTGGCAAAAAGAGATGGAAAAGGCAGTAAAGTCCGTTTGAACTAAACTTCTGACAAACAAAAATAAAGCCATGTCCGCGATATAAATACAAATGTGCGCAAAAGACGAATTTTTAGTTGCATTTTTCCCGACTTTGTTATAGTATAAGGAAAGACTCCCCGATACGGGGCAAAAACGAAAGCAGCGGCTGCCCCAAAGCCCTGCGGAAGATGAGGAGAGGAACTATGGAAAAGAAATTAAGAGTTGGTATCTTAGGTGCAACAGGTATGGTAGGACAGAGATTTATCTCTCTGCTGGAAAATCACCCATGGTATGAGGTAGTTACAGTAGCTGCCAGCCCAAGATCAGCAGGAAAGACCTACGAAGAAGCAGTAGGTGACCGCTGGAAAATGACCACTCCTATGCCGGAAGCTGTAAAGAAGCTGGTTGTTATGAACGTAAACGAAGTAGAGAAAGTAGCTGCCAGTGTAGACTTCGTATTCAGTGCAGTGGATATGACCAAGGATGAGATCCGTGCCATTGAAGAGGAATACGCAAAGACAGAAACACCGGTTGTTTCCAACAACAGCGCACATCGTTGGACTCCAGACGTTCCTATGGTCGTTCCGGAGGTAAACCCAGAACATTTTGATGTGATCGAATTCCAGAAAAAGCGTCTGGGAACTACCAGAGGCTTCATCGCAGTAAAGCCAAACTGCTCCATTCAGAGCTACGCACCTGTTTTAACTGCATGGATGGAATATGAGCCATATGAAGTAGTTGCAACTACCTACCAGGCAATCTCCGGCGCGGGAAAGACCTTTAAGGACTGGCCTGAAATGGAAGGAAACATCATCCCATACATCGGCGGAGAAGAAGAAAAGAGCGAGCAGGAGCCACTGCGTATCTGGGGCCACATTGAAAACGGTGTGATCGTAAAGGCAGAAAGCCCTGTGATCACCTGCCAGTGCATCCGTGTTCCTGTATTAAACGGACATACAGCAGCTGTATTTGTTAAGTTTAAAAAGAAACCAACCAAGGAACAGCTGATCGAGAAGTTAGTAAACTTCAAGGGCATTCCTCAGGAACTGGAACTTCCAAGTGCTCCAAAGCAGTTCATCCAGTATCTGGAAGAAGACAACCGTCCACAGGTAAGCCTGGATGTAGATTTTGAACATGGTATGGGCATCTCTGTAGGCCGTTTAAGAGAAGATACCGTATATGACTACAAATTTGTAGGACTTTCCCACAACACCGTAAGAGGTGCAGCAGGCGGTGCAGTTCTGTGTGCAGAACTTCTTACAGCTAAGGGATATATCGCAGCTAAATAATAAGTATAAGAAGTATGTTTTGTCCTCCTGGTATTTTGCCGGGGGGACATTGGATTAGTTACAGATTAATTATAAGGAGGTTTTCTTATGGCTATTCAGAAAAAAGAATTTGGTGTTATGCCTTCCGGGGAAAAGGTATACGAGTACACACTGACCAACAAAAGCGGTGTCAGCGCGTCGTTTATTGAACTTGGGGCAACCTGGACCAAAATGCTGGTTCCGGACCGTGATGGCAATATGGCAGATGTGATCTTAGGCTATGACGATCTTGCAAGCTATCAGGTAAATACACCTCATTTTGGCGCCCCCATCGGCAGAAATGCAAACCGTATTGGAAACGCAGTGATCACCATTGACGGAAAAGATTATAAATTAGAGGCAAACAATGGTCCTAACAACCTGCACAGTGGTCCGGATCTGTATCACAGCCGTTTATGGGAAAGCTGGGCATATGAGACAGCAGAAGGCAGCCGCCTGGACTTCTTCTTAAACAGCCCGGACGGAGATCAGGGATACCCTGGAAATGCAAAGATCCGCATCAGCTATACCTTAACAGAGGACAGCTGCTTAAAGATCGATTACAGCATGGTTGCAGATGCAGACACAGTAGCTAACTTTACCAACCATTGCTATTTCAACCTGGCAGGACATAACAGCGGCCCTGTAATGGATCAGCAGGTATGGCTTGCAGCTGATACATACACACCTGCAGACGCGGTTTCCATCCCAACAGGAGAGATCCTTCCGGTAGCAGGAACTCCTATGGATTTTACAAAGATGAAACCGATCGGACAGGACATTGAAGTTGATTTTGAGGCTTTGATCCTTGGACATGGATACGATCACAACTGGGTATTAAACCATGAAGCAGGCGTTCTTGGCATTGCAGGTAAGGCAAAAGATCCAGCAAGCGGCCGTGTGATGGAAGCATACACAGATCTTCCTGGAATGCAGTTTTATACTGCAAACTTCTTAAAAGATGAGCGCCCTGGAAAAGGCGGTGCCCACTATGACAGACGCCATGCGTTCTGCTTTGAGACACAGTACTATCCAGATGCCTGCCATAAGCCAAACTTCCCGTCACCGATCTTAAAAGCAGGAGATACTTATAAGACAACTACCATTTATAAGTTCTACGCAGAATAGGGTCAGACGGATACTGCCGGCAGGCAGATCTTCAAAAATATACAGTACAAAAAGGACAGTCTATTGCTGGAAAATGGCTTTGGACTGTCCTTTATAACTTCTTGCAAGAGCCCTGAAAAAATGGTATACTTATAAAATATGTCTTTAAATAATGAGGAATCAAATGTCAAAATCATTATACATTGCGGAAAAGCCCAGTGTAGCCCAGCAGTTTGCAGATGCATTGAAAATACGGGGACGTCGCGGAGACGGCTATATCGAGTCAGATGAGGCGATCGTCACCTGGTGCGTGGGACATCTGGTGACCATGAGTTACCCGGAAGCCTACGATATGAAATACAAGCGCTGGAGTCTGAATACACTTCCTTTTCTGCCAAAAGAATTCAAATATGAAGTAATACCAAGTGTGGAAAAGCAGTTTTCCATTGTAAAAGGACTTCTTACAAGGCCGGATGTAGATACTATTTATGTCTGCACCGACTCCGGACGGGAAGGAGAGTATATTTACCGTCTGGTAGCCCAGATGGCTGGTGTAAAGGACAAGCACCAGAAGCGTGTGTGGATCGACTCCCAGACCGAAGAGGAGATCCTTCGCGGGATCCGGGAAGCAAAAGATGAGTCTGAATATGACAACCTTTCTGCCTCTGCTTACTTAAGAGCCAAAGAAGATTACCTTATGGGTATCAATTTTTCCAGAGTACTGACCCTGCGCTACGGGCCGTCTATGTCTCAGTATCTGGGAACAAAATTTACAGTCCTTTCCGTAGGCCGTGTTATGACCTGTGTCCTGGGAATGGTAGTCCGCAGGGAGCGGGAAATACGAAACTTTGTAAAAACCCCGTTCTACCGTGTTCTTGGAAGCTTTCAGGCAACTGCAAAAGACGGTACACCTGTGCTGTTAGACGCAGAGTGGAAGGCGGTAGAAGGCTCTAAATATTTTGGAACGCCCTATCTTTATAAAGAAAATGGTTTTAAAGAAAGGGAGAAAGCAGAAGAGCTGATCGCCTACTTAAAAGAAGAGCCGCCTTTAGAGGCAAAAGTCCTTTCCAAAGAAAAGAAGAAAGAAACGAAAAATCCGCCTCTTCTTTATAACCTTGCGGAACTTCAGAATGACTGTTCCAAAATGTTTAAAATAAGCCCGGATGAGACTTTGAAAGTGGTCCAGGAACTGTATGAGAAAAAGCTGGTCACATATCCGAGAACTGATGCCAGAGTCCTTTCAACAGCTGTTGCAAAGGAGATCTATAAAAATATTAACGGTCTCATGCGCTATGAACCAATGGCAGGTTTTGCAAAAGAAGCAATGAATCTTGGAAGTTTTAAAGGGATCGCAAAGACCCGTTATGTCAATGACAAGCAGATCACAGACCATTATGCCATCATTCCTACAGGACAGGGAATGGGAAACTTGCGCGGACTGTCCCCGTTATCTGAAAAGGTCTATCAGGTAGTTTGCCGCCGGTTTTTAAGCATCTTTTATCCGGCTGCCATTTACCAGAAATACAGTCTGGTACTGGAACGGAAAAAAGAACAGTTTTTTGCAAGCTTTAAAGTGCTGTCAGAACCTGGTTATTTAAAGGTGGCAGATGTGAACCTGGCAAAGAAAAGCAGCATCCAGGAGACCTTTTCTGATGAGAAAGAGGGAAATTCTGCACAAACAGATGAAAAAAACGCGGAAATTCCGAAAGTTGACCGAACTCTGCTGTTACAGGTGCTTGCAGATTTGAAAAAAAATGATATACTTACTATAGCGGATCTGAAGGTGAAGGAAGGAGAGACTTCTCCACCAAAAAGATATACCTCCGGTTCCATGATCCTGGCTATGGAAAATGCCGGCCAGCTGATCGAAGATGAGGAGCTGCGGGCCCAGATCAAGGGCAGCGGCATCGGCACCAGTGCCACCAGAGCGGAGATACTGAAAAAACTGGTCAGTATCAAATATCTGAGTTTAAATCAGAAGACCCAGGTGATAACCCCGTCTCTGTTGGGAGAGATGGTTTATGAAGTGGTGGACCACTCCATCAGGCAGTTATTAAATCCTGAGCTGACTGCTAGCTGGGAAAAAGGTCTGACTTATGTGGCGGAAGGTTCCATTACATCGGATGAATACATGGAAAAACTGGAACGTTTTGTTGCAATGCGCACTGTAAACGTGACCAGATTGAATAACCAGTATGATATGCGGGGACTTTTTGACGCGGCTGCCGCCTTTTACAAAACAAAAAAGGAGAACTGATTACAATGAAACTGAAGGAAATGAAAATTAAAGAGCTGTTTGATACAAGCCATACAATTGCTGAGAGAATTTTTGATAATCATACTTATGCCTGGGAAGTACTTCCGGAGATCGGTGATTTCATCCGTTCTTTAGGACCTCTTCTTCCGGAAAATGAATACCGCAAGATCGGCACTGATATCTGGGTACACAAGAGCGCAAAAGTAGCACCTACCATTATGATGGCTGGTCCTATGATCATCTGTGAAGGCGCAAATGTACGTCACAGCGCATTCTTAAGAGGAAATGTTATCATCGGCGCTGGCGCTGTTGTAGGCAACTCCTGTGAATTAAAGAATGCTCTGATCTTTGACGAAGCACAGATCCCACACTTTAACTATGTTGGTGACTCCGTACTTGGATATAAGGCTCATATGGGCGCAGGCGCAGTTACTTCCAATGTAAAGTCTGACAAGTCTTTAGTTGTAGTACACGCAGAAGATAAGGACGTAGCTACCGGATTTAAGAAATTTGGCGCGATCCTTGGCGATGGCGTAGAAGTAGGCTGCAACAGTGTTCTTAATCCAGGAACTGTTGTAGGTAAGGAAAGCAACATCTACCCATTATCCAGCGTAAGAGGCTGTGTTGCTGCTCACTCCATCTACAAGAGCCAGGACAATATCGTAGCAAAGGAAAACCGTGAAGAAGCTCCGGCACCAAAGAAGAGAGCAACCAGAAAGCCAAAGGTTGTGAAATAACGTAATGTGCGCAGCAAAAAACAAGCGGCTGCGGTAGCAGACATTTGTTTTTTGCAAGCCATTAACGAACGAACCGCCCGCGAAAGCGGGCAGTGGAGCGCGTAAGCGCGTGGTTCGTGAGTGAAGAATATATAATAAAACCCCCGCTAACCAGCGGGGGTTAATTTTTTACGTCCTATTTTGTTCCGAAGATACGATCTCCCGCATCTCCAAGACCTGGGCAGATATACGCATTTTCATTTAAACATCTGTCTAAATGTCCAACATAAATCTGAATGTCCGGATGTGCTTCCTGCAGTTTCTTAAGACCTTCCGGTGCTGCGATGATGGCCATAAATTTGATCTTCTTTCCACCGTGCTGCTTGATGAAATTAACAGCTGCAACAGCAGATCCACCGGTTGCCAGCATTGGGTCAGTAACAACAATGGTACGTTCCTCGATCGGATCCGGAAGTTTGCAGTAATATTCATGAGGCTCATGTGTCTCCTCATCTCTGTAAAGACCGATATGTCCGACCTTAGCACTTGGAACCAGTGCCAGGATACCGTTTACCATACCAAGACCTGCTCTTAAGATCGGCACAACTGCCAGCTTACGGCCTGCGATCATAGGTGTCATACAGGTCTCGATTGGTGTCTCAACTTCTACATCTTCCAGAGGAAGATCTCTTAAAGCTTCGTATCCCATCAGCATGGCGATCTCTTCGATCAAAGCGCGGAATTCATTTGTACCGGTGCTTTTCTTTCTTAAAATAGAGATCTTGTGCTGGATCAATGGGTGATCAAAAACAATTACATTTTCCATAGTTTTTTGCTGCTCCTTATTCGTGTTGTATAAGACACAGATACTTGTCTGTCTTTTCTGTTTCCTATTATAACTGATAGCGTGGATAATGGCAACGTTAATTACTTGGTAGAAGGATCAAATGCAACGATCACATAATCTCCCAAAGCGTGGGGGACCGGAACGGAAAAGCAGATAGTTCCGTGGTTTTCATAGCTGAAGGATTCCGGCCATACAGTATCAGATGCCAGCGGAAAGTCGGCTCCGTTAAATACCTCTGTAAGGATATCCAGATCCAAACTGTCACGATACTCTAAAAAAGCTTCCTTCTGATCCTGGGTTATACCTACAAATTCCACATCATCACTTAAAACATAACCGGCCATAGTGTAGCCATCTGTGTAATCAGAAAGCCCAAGATTTCTTACCTGGTTCAGATCCACTGTGTTGGTATAAAAAACACTGACAGGATAAGCAGCTCCATTACTCATGCGGTCTCCTTTGTAAACAGCAGTGAGACGCTTCCGGTCTGCAGATATGACTTCGCATTTTACAGTAAGAGTATCTGCGGTTTCATCCAGATCGTTTGCCTGAATAATGGAAAGGGCATTGGTCTTTAAAAGTTCATTTACATTGTCCTGTTTTGCGCTGTCGTTCATCTGGCTTACCACCGGATATTGAATGGAAATATTTCCGGAAGAATAAGTCTCAAGCTGTACGCTGATACCTGTAGTTCCTTCTTTAACAGTCTCACTTTCCTGAACAGAAGAACTTTCCTCCACAGTTGCAGGTTCTGTTGCTTCCGGGACACTGGTAGCTTCCTGGGTATGTATGGTAGACAGATCCGTATCCGCCGGAGCGAGACCAAAGATAAGACCGATGGAAACTGCGCCGACCACAACAGCAGCACCTATGGCACCGATAATGATCTTTTTGGTTGTATCCATAATTATTTCCTCCTCGTATAGTATTTCTTCCTTATTATATATTACTCTGCTTTTATGGACTCTGTATAAAGAAATACTTACAAATTCATGAAGGATAACAAGAATATATTTTCATTTCCTTTCATATAGTATAAGAGCGTGTCAAAAAGGTTATGTCACGCAGGATAAAAACGGGAGGGAATGTAAAATGACATATTTAGAACTGGTTGCAGCAGTAGGCAGCGTACCTATGGATATTGCCTGTATGTACTTTAACGGCAGGCTGACAGAACGGGAAATGAAAAATGTGATCGGTTGGAAAAAGGCCGGTCTGGTGGAATGTTTTTATCTGCAAAATAGAAATGATGAAAATAATCAAATCCGTAAATGAATATTGAAAATAAATACCCCTTGTGCTACATTTATAATTAGGTGTGAACAAAAGCAAAGGGGCTGTTGATGTGGGAGAGAAGAAGTTATATGTTAATTTATTAGGAGAGTTTTCTGTGTGGTACGGAGACAAAAAGGTGTACATGGGACGTACATCTACCGACCGCCAGGCACAGCTGTTCCAGCTTCTGATGATCAGTCCGGGATTTCAGATATCCAAGGAAAAATTAATGGCTGACATTTATAAATCAGGAGAGTTCAATAACCGGAACAACAGTGTCAACAATGCGGTCTATCGTCTGAGAAAAATGCTCACGGATGCGGGGGTTCCAGGTGACGAATATATCGCCATTGAAAATGGAAACTGTGTGTGGAAAGAAGATATACCTGTTCAGGTAGATGCTGTGGAATTCAAACGGCTGTTAGAAGAAAGCCGGGATGCAGAAGATGATGATAAACTTCATATACTTCAGGAAGCCTGGCTTCTCTACAGAGGACCGCTGCTTGCCAGCAATTCCATTGAAGAATGGGCTATTCCTGAGAATCTTCATTATAAAGAACTGTATCGTGACTGTACCAACCAGATCGCGGATATATTAAAAGAAAAAGAACGCTGGGAAGATCTGTATACCCTGTATACAACTGCATTGGGAATAGAGACTTACGAGGAATGGCAGTTAGGGCAGCTGGATGCGCTGAACGCTTTAGGAGAGTATGAGAAAGCATATAAAACATATGAAAAAGCGGTCCGGATCTATACAGAAGTTTCGGATCTGCCTGTTTCCGAAGAGATGTTAAAGCGTTCCCGCAAGATCAGCCAGTACTTAAAAGGTGGTTATGAGGATCTTGACGATATCCAGGTAAGCTTTCTGGAAGTAGCCAAGGTATATGAGTGCCCATATCCAAACTTTATGGATGTGTACTGTTCCATCTTAAGACTTGGTGCCCGTATAGAGGTTGTTTCCTGCCTGATGCAGTGTACCATTGTAAATAGGAAGAAACTGCCGGTACAAAAGGCAGTTGCAGCGAAAAAAGGCGCCCTTCTTTTACAGGCGATCAAACAGACGCTGCGTTATGGTGATATATTTACGCAGTATAATACATCAAGATTTCTGATCATACTAAATCATACTAAAAAGGAAAATGGAAAGATCGTCTTTAACCGGATCGCCAAAGTTTACGAAGAACTTGGCGGAAATCGAAGGGATATTGACTATCAGATCACTCCTATGTATCAGGAATAATATAATTGTTCATATTGTCCAACAGATATCTCAGACAGATTAAACTCTGCCTGGGATATTTTTTTAAAATTGAAATATTTCTTCAAAAATGGCACTTTTTTCGTAACCTGTGATAAAAACCGTGATAAGGAAAATGATACCATAAATACAACAAGAGAAGAGGTAATTGTCAGACAGTTGAACATATATTATTGAGGAGGGAGTTGTATGAATCAGCTACGCAAAGCGAAAAGCAGAAACCGCAGAAGACACGCTGTGTTGCCTCGTAAGTATATAAAGGTGGTTGTTACATATGTACTGTTATTTGCCATTGTATTCAGCAATATGAGCAATCCACTACTCAATGTATTTGCAGGGCAGAAAAAAGAAGAATTCCGAATTCATGCGGATGAACTCCAACGGGCAGCAGAAGAAGCCCTGGAGGAAGGAAACATCGTCGAGGAACCATTAGACTTCTATACGAAAGACTCTTCGTTATTAAAAGAATACGAAGAACTGTTCGCAGCAGACGGTACTCTCTATGAGATCTTTCCGGATTATGAGAGAGAATATTATCTGGACGATATCGAACTTCGGATCTTCCTTCGGATCAGTCCTGATGCAGATCCAGACTCCTACGCACTGACCGGAGAAGAAACACTGATCTTCCTTTATACAAACGGAGGAGAAGAAACAGTAGCAGGCAGGGTAAATATTGACGGATACATTTCCGGTATCTGCAGCCTGAAATCTTACATGACTGCATTTGAAAAGAAAGAAAATAGCGGCAGCCATAACAGCGGTAACAGCAGCAGCTCCGGAATAAAAACAGAACCGGGAATTGATCCTTCAGAAGCTGAGACAGCAGAAGAAGTTCCCGGAACAGATCAGGAACCAACTGATGATGGAGAAAAAAACTCACAGGTTGACTCCGAAACAGAAGAAGTAAAAGAGCCGGAAGCTTCTGATGCAGGAAAAAATGATAATGAGGATAAATCTCACGAAGATGGTTCTGGTGCAGAAAATTCCAACACAGAAAACAACGGATCTGACAATGAGGAAAATCCGGATACAGAAGATGAGAATGATGCCTCTGAAAACACTCCGGACGAGAACCAGGAAGAAAATACTTCTGATAATGAAAATTCAGAAGATACCGGTTCCGATAATGAGGACCAGGGAGAAGACAGCAGTTCATCTGATACAGTTGCTTCCATTTCTATCCATTCCAGAATTTTCCTGACAGATACAATGCAGGAAGAGACGGAAGAAGAAACAGAGGCACCAACAGAAGAAGAAACTGAAAAGGAAACGGAACCGGAGACCGAATCTGAAACAGAAACTGAGCCGGAAAAGGAAACCAGCGCAGAAGCAACGGAACCGGAAACCGATCCTGTACCAGAGGAAACAACATCTAAAGAAACCACTGCTGATGAAACTCTTCCGCAGGAAACACCAGAAGAGACAACAGCAACAGAAAGCAAAGATAATACCGGCACAACAGAAACAGGAGCAGCTGCACAGCCTGAAACAGAAGAAACAACAGCTGCAGATGATACAAAACTTTCTGATCTGCCGGGTGCAGTAGAAGAGACAGAAACAGAACCTGGATTTGAACGTGTCGGAGCATTAAAAGGTGAGACTTACAACCTGGTAGCATTAGATCAGACAATAACAGCGAGAGCTTTCACCGCAAAGCTTTCTGATATGGGATTTGACAAAGATGAACTGGAAAGCCAGGGACACATCATCAATTACATGATCGATCCTGTAGGCAGCGCAGAACTTGTAAAAGCACCAAAACTTACAAGAGACGGCGCAGAAGTAACCTTTGGTGTGATCCCGCAGACCGGTTATAAGATAACAGAAGTCACTGCAAACGGTGTGGAACTGGAAGAGATCGATCCGGAAAACATCGCCAGCCCGTCCAATGCAGAAAGAGCTGACGAGGCTGTCTACTATACGATCCCGGAAGTTTTAGAGGATCAGGAAGTAGAGATCTTCTTAGAGGAGATCGTACCGGGTACGCATCCGGCATTCAACCAGGCTAAAACAGTAAACGGCGTGACCGTAACGGTTACAGCAGAAGAAGGTATCATTCCGGAAGGAACCGAACTTACAGTTACAGAAGTAACAGATCAGGTTCAGGAAGCTGTGATCGAGAAAACAGCCAATGACGAAGAAACTGGCACAAATGTAACAGCTGTGATCGCATACGATATCAATCTTATGCTGGACGGCAAAAAGCTGAACAATGACTGGGGCCAGAGCCATCACGTAAATGTGAAATTCTCCGGCGAACGCATCGAACAGCTCAGTAAAGAAGCCGATACCCTCCAGGTAGCAACTCTGGAAACACCAACAGAAACAGTAGAAGCTGCCTTAGGCGGAACCGAAGAAATGCCAGTGGTAGACAACATTACCCCGGACAATATCCAGATCAATGCAGAAGGCAGAGAAAGTATTGATGTTGCAGGCGAAGCTTCTGTGGATGCAGTGGAGTTTGAGGCGAGACATTTTACCGTTATAGCATTATTAGCTGAAAACGGAATAGCTGTTCAGGCAGCGCAGAATGTAAGCTTGATTGCTGGAGAAACTAAGACAATTACGGGAACAACAGGAAGTTCTCATGCTTGGTCTTCTAGCAACAAAAATATTGTAACTGTGAATGATACGGGTTCTTCTTCTGTAAGCATTACAGGCGTATCAAATGGTACGGCAACCGTTACCCATCGTTATTATAATAATAGGTGGTATTATACAGAAACATTCAATGTAACAGTATCAGGATACAAATTATATTTTTACGCATTGATCCCAGGAAAAAATGCGGATGATAAAACAGATCCTAATACACGCTGGTTTGGTTTGGGTGTAGGTGGTATTGATGGTGAGTACTTAGAGGCACCTAGCCAATATACTGCGGATACGCGAATTGATAATAGCACTGTTACAATAGCTTATCCAAATCAGACTCCAGAATTTCCGGATATTACATATCCGAAAGCAGGAGTACAGGGAAGTACCACATATAAGTATGCAGCACCTGGCAGTGAACATGTAGGAGAAAAAGGATATTATACATTAGAGTTAATGCGTAATATCGTATCAAATGGTGCGAACGCAGGCTATAACGATTACAATTCAAAAGTTGCCGCAGGAACCAATACGTTTCATAGAGATTATATCATAGTGCTTAATACCACCAATAAAATAACGGTAGGTTATAAGGTCAAGTATCCGGACTCGACAACGTTTAACGCATTAGAAGGTTATACATGGACAGTTGATCAGGGAATAAAAGAGTCAGAAATTGAAAAGTTAAAACCTACATCAGCGGATATTGTTGGTGATAAAACTTATAATGATATTAAATATAAGTTTGATGGATGGTATGAAGACGAAGCGTGTACAATTAAAGCAACTTTTGCAGGAACAGTTACAGAAAATCCAACCTGGTATTATGGACGGTATATACCGGAGTCAGGAAATATTGTTTTAAAGAAAGTATTTAAAAAGACTAACGGTGAAAACGCAAGTGGTAATATGTTAAAGGTTAAGTTTTCATTATATCAAGCAACTGCAAGTGGTGAAATTGATTTAAACGCTCGTATATCTGAAAATATCACACCTGGTATAGATGGTCTTATTTCTTTAAAGAATTTACAAGACGGAAAGACATATTACCTTGTAGAAACCGCAACCAGTACAGGATTTACCTTAAAATCTGAACCAATAAAAATAACGATTGTATATGATAAGGATAACTCACAGTTAAAATATACGATTGAAACAAGTTTAGATCCGTATAGTGTAACAAATCCATATGTAATAGTCAACTATGCAGGAGTTATCTTACCAGATACCGGTGGTTCCGGACTTGATCATATCCGCCGCGTTGGATGGTCTGTAATTATCACATCCGTGTTATATGCAGGCATACAGTTAAGTCTGACATTGAAACGCAAGCGTGAAGAATAATACTTCACAGTAAAAACAATAGTAATAAACACTGCGGGGCACCCCGCTCCGCAGCGTATAAAAAATAATAAAAAATTAATTATCCAAAAGGGGAATTTTTCTAAAAAGAAAGGAAAGATGATTATGAAAAAGATGAGAAAAGTAGCGGGAATGTTAATGGCAGCAACAGTAGCAATGGCAATGCCTATGTCAGCAATGGCAGCAAGTATCACTGTAAATGGTGCATTTGAAAATGAAACTTACAAAGCGTATAAGATTTTTGATTATACTTCAAGTGGTGACTCTTATGCGTATACAATGTCTGCCGACAGTGCATGGAAATCTGTTGTTGAAGGATATGAATATGCATCTGGACAGAAATTATTCACTTTGACTCCAAGTGCTAATGATGCAAATGTATTAGTTGTAACAACTACAACAACCATGACAGAGGTAATGGCTGGAGATTTTGCAGCCTACTTATCAGAAAACAGCACTGGCAAGAGCGCAGATGAGACAGTAACTGCTTCTAAAGTTAACGGTGAAGTTGTAGCATCTTTTGATAGTTTAGGTGCAGGATATTATTTTGTAAATACTACAACAGGATCTGTTTGCTCTTTGGTAAATAAAGACTCATCACAGACATTACGTGAGAAGAACGATCTTCCTTCCATTGTTAAAAAGATTGTTACAACAGCAGAGGGGGTTGAAACTTTAGTTGATGCAACAACAGCATCTATTGGAGATAAAGTTACTTATAAGATTAAAGTGACTGATGGAAAAGGTACTGATAAAGAAATTACAGTACATGATACCATGGATGCTCAGTTAACTCTGGATGCCGCTTCTATTAAAGTAGAGCAGAATGGAAACGCTGTTGATAGCAGTAAGTATACAATTTCAACCTCAGGTTTAGAGACAGGTTGCACATTTGAAGTTAAGTTATCTGCTGATTTTGTAAAAGCGTTAGATCAGAATGACGAAGTTGAAATTATTTATGATGCAACATTAAGTGCGGATACAGTTGTCGGATCAGAAGGCAATCAGAATAGCGCCCATATTACTTATTCTGAGAGCTATATTCCTGGAAATGAAGTAAGTGTATATGCATATAAATTTGGTCTTGTAAAAACAGATACCAATAATAAAGTAATTTCTGGCGATAAATTTGCTAAATTTAGATTATATGAAGATGCAGCAAAAAACAAAGAAATTCCAGTAGTTAAATTAACAGATGGTACATACCGTCTTGCTGTAGAAGGCGAAACTGGTGTAGAAATTGAAGCTGGTGTTACTGAAATCAAAGGTCTTGGAAATGGAACTTACTATTTAGTGGAAACAGTAGCTCCACAGGGTTATAATTTATTAACTACTCCAACAGAAGTTGTAGTTGCAGATGCAGATAACAATGCAACCTTGAATACTGATGGAACAGAGTATGTAAGCGGTGGTGTACAGGTTATCAACTCTACCGGTACAATCCTTCCATCCACCGGTGGCATCGGTACAACAATCTTCTACGCAGCAGGTATCGTAGTAATGGCAGGCGCTGTATTCTTCGTAGTACGCAGCAGAAAGCATGACTAATTGACACGTAAATCCTATTCACGTATAATGGATTTATAAAAGACATTGTGAAAAAAGTTTTATGAAGTAACCATAAACCCAGGAGGTGCGGAAAGACCGGATGAGAAAACGAATTTCAACTATCATATTTGTGATCATTTTCCTGATCGGTCTTTCCATTCTCCTTTATCCTGCGGTCAGTGAGTATGTGAATGAGAGACATTCCTCACGGGCGATAGCTTCTTACGACAAGTTAGTAGAGGAACTTCCGGAGGCGGATTATTCCAAAGAACTGCAGGACGCACAGGCTTACAACGAATATCTTGCTCAGTTTGGCAATCTCAGTGAAGCAGCCAGTACAGAAAAAGACCGGGAAGACAGTCCTTATGAAGACCTTTTAAACACAGGTGGTTCGGGGATCATGAGTATCATTAATATACCGGGAATTGCAGTAGAACTTCCTGTATATCATGGTACTAGCGAAGGCGTCTTACAGGTAGCAGCAGGACATTACGAAGGTTCTTCCCTTCCTGTAGGCGGTGAAAGCACTCATGCGATCATCACCGGACACAGAGGACTTCCTTCAGCAAAGCTGTTTACGGATCTGGACCGCCTGGAAACAGGAGATGTGTTCTATCTGAAAACATTAGGAGAGATCCTGGAATATCAGATCGATCAGATCGTTACTGTACTTCCTTCCGAGGTAGACGGACTTTCCATTGAACCGGGAAAAGATTATGTGACACTGGTCACCTGTACTCCTTATGGTATCAACAGTCACCGGCTTCTGATCCGGGGAACACGGATCCCATATGATGAAAAATATGCAGAAAAGGTTCCGTTAAAACCGGCACCGGCAGTCAGTGACAGACCGGCGGAAGAGCAGGGACGCAAACTGGGTACAAGACAATGGATTCTATTTGCCATAGCTGCATTTGGAGTGGCAATCTTACTTGGAATCCTGGCACCTTCCGGAAAGAAGAAGGGAAAAGCCAGCAGCAAAACGGAAGAAACCGCTGACCAAAGAAACAAGGAACTCTCTCAGAACAGCAAAGCAGAGAAGAAAGAAGGAAGCCATGAAAAGAATGAAGAAGAAAAATAAAATGGCAGCTTTTCTGGCGGCAGTGATATTGATGACCATGAGCGTATGCCAGGGTGCATTCGCAGGCGAAACAGCAGGTATCGACACGGCCAGACCGGTATCTCTGACCATTGATCTGGAAGCGGAAAGTAAAAAAGCAACTATTTCCATTTACAAAGTAGGTGAATGGAATGGTGCAGAAGGAGCATATGCTCTGTCTCAGGAATTTACCGGTTCCGGAGCTGATATAGGAGATCATACTGCTACCGGCGTGCTGTCAGCTGCACAAACTCTGGAACAATTCATAAAAAATAATCAGATCGGAGCGTTGTCTACACAGGCAACTGCTTCCGGAAAGATCCAGTTTACAGGACTTTCATCCGGTTTGTATCTGGTATGCCAGTTCAAGGCTTCCGGTGATAATGTAACTGTAAGCCCGTATCTGACTACACTCCCGGTATTAAACGAAGAAACGAATACCTGGGTATATGATGTGAGATCCCTTCCGAAGTATGAAGCAGACTCCACTGGAGGCGGTGGCCACAGTGGTGGCGGCGGAGGCGGCGGTGGTTCCAGTACCACAGGACGTCACGCAGCCCAGACAAATGAGTCTGTAGACGTACCGGACAATGATGTTCCAAAAGCTGAAAATCCGATCGTGAAAGCAATTGAGGATGTACTGGTTCCATTAGGAATTCTCCCAAAAACCGGTGATAATTCTACTTCCATCGAGATCATGTCAGGGATCACCGTAATGAGTGCGGCACTCCTGGTATTGCTCATTGCAAAACGCAGGAGAAAAGATGCATAATAATAAAAACAGCGGTTGCCAGATAATTTGAGGCAGCCGCTGTTTTTATGTCATGACTGAACTGTAACATTCTTATTTAGAACTTATTCCAAAACCACTTGCAAAACCAAAAACTATATGGTAAAATAATTTTCGTTGTGAAGAAATGCCGGCGTGTCGGAATGGCAGACGATGCAGACTCAAAATCTGTTGCGGGTAACCGCGTGCGGGTTCAAGTCCCGCCGCCGGCATTACACCCTTGGCAGGGAGAAACCTTAGAAATAGCGTGAATACGTTGTTCCTAAGGTTTTTTTCTTTTTAGAAAATATTTTAAAAAATATTTAAGCATTTTTCTATACATTGAAAACCGCCCCATTTTAGTGTATGATGATATCTGAATTATGTTTTATTTCGTACAGCAGTTTTGCTGCAAAAGGAGGTGACTGCCATGACCTGCAGAGAGGCAGAGCGTCTGGTTATGCCTTATATCAATGGCAGTATAACAGATGAGGAACTGAAAGCATTTGTAGAACATATTGATCATTGCCCGGATTGCCGGGAGGAACTTGAGATATACTTTACAGTAGATGTGGGTATCAGGCAGCTGGATGAAGGTACCGGAAGCTACAACATCAAAGGTGCGTTGGAAACTGCACTGGAGCTTTCCCGCCAGCGGATCCACACGCTGAAACTTCTGCAAAATGCGATTTATGCAGTAAATACCCTTTGTTTCTGGTCTGTATTTGTGATACTGATCGTCCAGATCCGTATCTGGAGCCAGACTGGATTTTAAGAATAAATTATTGAAAAGGATTTTATATTATGGACAATAAACTGGTACTGATCGATGGACACAGTATTTTAAACCGGGCTTTTTATGGGGTTCCGGATCTGACCAATGCAGAAGGACTTCATACCAATGCAGTCTATGGCTTTTTAAATATCATGTTTAAGATATTGGAAGAAGAAAATGCAGACCATCTGGCGGTAGCCTTTGACCTGTCTGCGCCTACGTTCCGCCATAAGATGTATGATGCATACAAAGGCACCAGAAAACCGATGCCGGAAGAACTGCGGGAACAGGTACCTCTGATGAAGGAGGCACTGCAGACCATGAATATCCCTATCCTTACAATGGAGGGATATGAAGCGGACGATATCCTAGGAACTGTGGCAAAAAGATGTCAGGCGGAAGGAATCGAAGTATCTGTTGTTTCCGGCGACCGGGATCTTTTGCAGTTAGCGGATACCCACATTAAGATCCGTATCCCCAAGACCAGCAAAGGCAGCACACAGATCTATGATTATTATCCGGAAGATGTAAAAGAACAATACCAGGTAACACCAACGGAATTTATTGATGTAAAAGCTCTTATGGGAGATACTTCTGATAATATCCCAGGTGTGCCTTCTATTGGCGAGAAGACAGCGACTAATCTGATCGTATCCTATGGTTCTATTGAAAATGCCTATGCCCATGTAGATGAGATCAAGCCTCCAAGAGCCCAGAAAGCCCTTTCTGAGTATTATGACATGGCCCAGATGAGCAAGGAACTGGCAACGATCTGCATCACCTGTCCCATCCCATTTTCCTATGAAGAGGCTCTGATCGGCAATCTTTATACACCGGAAGCTTTTAAGTTTATGAAACGGATGGAATTTAAGTCCATCTTAAACCGTTTTGACTCTGCTTCCATGGAAGATAAGGAAAATGGTCCACAGAAGTCATTTAAGGAAGTTACAGATAAAAAAGAGGCGGAAAAGATCTTTAAGGCAGCGGAAAAAGCCGCTGTTACAGGTCTGCAGCTGATCACCGGAAGCAGGGCAAAGGTTTCGGAGGAAGCAGAACAGCTGACCTTCTCTTTTGATACGGATGGAACAGTCCATTCCGGCAAAAAGGCAAAATCTGCCTTTCTTCCTGTAACAGCCCTTGCGATCTGCACAGGTCCGGAAGAAATCTACTGTATCCGTGTGTCCGAGTCTCAGATCACAGACAGCTGGCTGACAGAAAAAGTACAAAACCTCTGTAAAAATGACACCGTTCATTCTGTCTGGGTCCTGGATCTTAAATCCATGCTGCCTCTGTTAAATCTTACAGACGAAGCACCGGTTTATGACGCAGGCGTTGCCGGTTATCTTTTAAATCCTTTAAAAGATACCTATGGTTATGATGATCTGGCAAGAGATTATCTTTCCATGACCATTCCTTCTAAAAGCGACCTGATCGGAAAAGAAAACCTGGGCGATCTGTTAGAAACAGGGGATGAAAAGGCGGTAACCTGTGCCTGCTATATGGGCTATATTGCCTGGAAAGCTGCAGAGCCTTTAAAGAGCCGCTTGGAGCAGGAAGAAATGTATAAGCTGTATACAGAGATCGAGATGCCTCTGATCTACAGCTTGTGGCATATGGAACAGGAAGGTGTCCTTGTAAAAAGGGACAAGTTAAAAGAATATGGAGATACCCTAAAAGTAGGGATCAAAAAACTGGAAACAGAGATCTATGCTGAAACAGGAAAAGAATTTAATATCAATTCCCCGAAACAGCTGGGAGAGATCCTGTTTGGTGAAATGCAGCTTCCAGGTGGAAAGAAGACCAAGACAGGTTATTCTACAGCAGCGGAAGTTCTGGAAAAACTGGCTCCGGAGCATCCGGTGGTACAGAAGATCCTGGATTACCGCCAGCTGACCAAGTTAAATTCTACCTATGCAGAAGGCCTTGCAGCTTATATCAGCGAAGACGGCCGTATCCATGGAAAATTTAACCAAACTATAACAGCTACGGGCCGTATCAGCAGTACAGAGCCAAACCTGCAGAACATTCCGGTGCGTATGGAACTGGGACGTCAGATACGAAAGGTATTTGTCCCGAAAGAGGGCTATATTTTTACAGATGCCGATTATTCCCAGATCGAACTGCGTATTTTGGCCCATATGTCCGGGGATGAGCGCCTGATCGAGGCTTACAGGGAGTCCAGGGATATCCATGCCACTACAGCATCCCAGGTATTCCATGTGCCTTTAGAGGAAGTAACCCCTCTTCAGAGAAGAAATGCAAAGGCAGTAAACTTTGGTATTGTATACGGCATCAGTGCTTTCGGCCTCAGTGAGGATCTGAGTATTTCCAGAAAAGAGGCAAAGGAATATATTGAACGGTATTTTGAGACTTATCCGAAAGTAAAGGAATTTCTGGACAGTTTGGTAAAGCAGGGAAAAGAGCAGGGATATGTGACGACTCTTTATGGCAGACGCCGTCCGATCCCGGAATTTAAGTCCTCTAATTTTATGCAGCGCCAGTTTGGGGAACGTGTGGCAATGAATTCCCCGATCCAGGGAACAGCAGCTGATATTATGAAGATCGCCATGATCGCAGTAGACAGGGAACTGCGAAAGAGAGGGCTTTCCTCCCGCATTGTTTTACAGATCCACGATGAACTTCTGATCGAGACTGCAGAAAATGAAGTGGAAGAGGTAAAAGAGATCCTTACAGACAAGATGAAACATGCTGCAAATTTAAAGGTTTCACTGGAAGTTGACGCGAAAACAGGAGCATCCTGGTTTGACGCAAAATAGATCATAAGCGTATAGGATACGATTAAGGAGCAGATCAGAACTATGTGCCAGGACAGAACAGATGATATGTTAGAGACACATTTTACATGTAAAGGAAAAAAATACCCGGTGATCGGTCTCACCGGGGGCGTAGGAGCCGGAAAAAGTACGGTGTTGTCCATTCTTCAGGAAAAATATGGTTTTCATGTGATCCAGGCAGATCTTGTTGCAAGAGCTCTTATGGAACCGGGAAAAGAGGCTTATGAGGCGGTATGCGCCTTTTTAGGCCCGAAGATCCTGTTAGAGGACGGACAGATCAACCGCAGCGCCATGGCAGAGATCATTTTTAAAGATCCTTCCAAAAGAGCAAAGGTAGACAGTCTGACCCATCCCCTTGTGTGGAAGGCAGTGAAAAAAGAGGCAGAGGAATATAACAGACAGCCGGTGGTCATAGAAGCTGCTATTCCTTCAAAAGAATTTCGTGACATCTGCGACGAAATGTGGTATCTTTATACATCAAGAGAAGAACGTATCAGACGCCTGAAAGAAAGCCGGGGATATTCTGACGAAAAGATCGCAGGGATCATGGCAAATCAGGCATCGGAAGAAGAATTCAGAAACTTTACAGACTGTGAGATCAACAACAGCGGAACGGAAGAAGAAACTTCTTTACAGATACAGAAACTTCTTTGCGGGAAGGATAACGAAACAGCATGAGAATGGTAAGCATAGCAAGCGGCAGCAGCGGCAATTGCATTTACATAGGTTCTGACAACACCCATCTGTTAGTAGATGCAGGTATCAGCAACAAGCGGATCCAGGAAGGGTTAAATGACATCGGACTGACCGGTTCTGATGTAACAGGTATTCTGGTGACACATGAACATTCCGACCATATTAAAGGGTTGGGAGTCCTTTCAAGAAAATATCATCTTCCTATTTACGGGACAAAAGAGACTTTAGACGAGATCGCAGCCTGCAAGACATTGGGAACCTTTGATACCGGTTTATTGTCCCCTATAGAGCCGGATGTGGATTTTCAGATAGGGGATCTGACTGTAAAGCCCTTTAAGATCGATCATGACGCAGTAAATCCTGTAGCTTACCGGGTGGAAAATGGTTCCAAAGCTGTGGCTGTAGCTACGGATATGGGACATTTTGATCAGTATGTGATCGACCACCTTCAGAAACTGGATGCCATTTTATTGGAGTCCAACCATGATGTGCGCATGCTGGAGACCGGCCCTTATCCGTACTATTTAAAACGCCGTATCCTTGGGGATCACGGTCATTTGTCCAATGAAAATGCAGGGAGATTGTTAAATAATATCCTTCATGATAATCTGAAAAAAATCTTCTTAGGCCATTTAAGCAAGGAAAATAATTACGCGGAACTGGCTTATGAGACAGTCCGTCTGGAAATTGACGAGGGGGACTGCCCGTATGGAGCATCGGATTTCTCCATTTCCGTTGCCTCCAGAGATAAAATGAGTGAAGTAGTTTGCTTGTAACGAACGAACTGCCTGCGTAAGCAGGCGGTAAAGCGCAAAAACGCGGGTTCGTGAGTATAAAAAAAGAAGAGGAGAATGAAAAATGAGTAAGGCAATTATCACAGTAGTAGGAAAAGACACAGTGGGAATTATCGCAAAGGTATGTACTTATCTGGCAGAGAACCATGTAAACATCCTGGATATCTCCCAGACCATTGTACAGGGTTATTTTAACATGATGATGATCGTAGATGTGTCTGCTATCGAAAAGACCTTCGGAGAGGTTGCAGATGAGCTGGAAAAAGTGGGAGAAGAGATCGGTGTAACCGTAAAGATCCAGAGAGAAGAGATCTTTACAAAGATGCACAGAATTTAAATACATACGTCACCAGGTGGTGATATCCCCATACGAATAAAGCCGATAAACATCTGAAAGGAAAAACAGGTCATGATTAATATCTACGAAGTAAATGAAACCAACAATATGATCGAACACGAAAAGCTGGATGTGCGTACCATTACCATGGGTATCAGTCTTCTTGACTGCGCAGACAGTGATCTGGATACTGTCAACGAAAAGATCTACAAAAAGATCACCACTCTGGCAAAAAATCTGGTTTCCACCGGAAAAGATATTGAAAGGGATTTTGGTATTCCCATTGTAAATAAAAGAATTTCTGTTACTCCTATTGCATTAGTAGGTGGTTCTGCCTGCAAAAAGCCGGAAGATTTTGTTACCATTGCTAAGACTCTGGACAAGGCAGCAAAGGAAGTAGGCGTCAACTTTATTGGCGGTTATTCTGCTCTTGTAAGCAAGGGAATGACTACAGCTGATAAAAACCTGATCCTTTCTATCCCGGAAGCTTTGGCAACTACAGACCGTGTATGCAGCTCTATTAACGTAGGTTCTACCAAAACAGGTCTTAACATGGACGCTGTAGAATTAATGGGCCGCATTGTAACAGAAACTGCCCAGGCTACAAAGGATAACGACTCCTTAGGCTGCGCAAAGCTGGTTGTATTCTGCAATGCACCAGATGATAACCCATTTATGGCAGGTGCTTTCCATGGTGTAACAGAAGCAGATGCCATCATTAACGTAGGTGTCAGCGGCCCTGGTGTTGTAAAAGTGGCTCTTGAAAAAGTAAGAGGCGAAAACTTTGAAGTTCTCTGCGAGACCATTAAAAAGACTGCCTTTAAGATCACCCGTGTAGGACAGCTGGTAGCCCAGGAAGCATCCAAGCGTCTGGGCATCCCATTTGGTATCATTGACCTTTCTTTAGCACCGACCCCTGCTGTAGGCGACAGTGTGGCCGAGATCCTGGAAGAGATCGGCTTAGAGCGTGTAGGCGCTCCTGGAACTACTGCAGCCCTTGCTATGTTAAATGACCAGGTTAAGAAGGGCGGCGTTATGGCATCTTCTTATGTAGGCGGTTTAAGCGGTGCCTTTATTCCTGTCAGTGAAGACCAGGGAATGATCGATGCTGTAAGCCTTGGCGCTCTTACCATTGAAAAACTGGAAGCTATGACCTGTGTATGCTCTGTAGGTCTTGATATGATCGCTATCCCGGGAGATACACCTTCTACTACCATTGCAGGTATCATTGCTGATGAGGCAGCCATTGGTATGGTCAACCAGAAGACTACCGCAGTCCGCCTGATCCCAGTGATTGGAAAGAAAGTAGGAGATACAGCAGAATTTGGCGGCCTTTTAGGTTATGCACCGATCATTCCTGTTAATACATTCTCCTGTGAGAAATTTGTTACAAGAGGAGGACGGATCCCGGCTCCGATCCACAGCTTTAAGAACTAGGACTCGATACGTATGAAATTATATCTCATCCGTCATGGGCGGCAGAACAGCCGCCTGTGCAATGTTAATGTTGATCTTTGTGAAGAGGGCTACCGTCAGGCAGCCCTTTTAGGTGAGCGTCTTTTTCCTAAAAAGATCCAGGCGGTTTATTCCAGTGACCTGTTAAGAGCCGTAGAGACAGCCCAGGCGGCTAATTTATACTGGAATGTGGAACACACCATCTGTCCGGAACTTCGTGAAATTGATTTCGGGGAGATGGAAGGTCTTTCTGATGAAGAGATTGCTGTAAAGTTTGCAGATTTTAAGAAGGAACAGGCAAAAATGGAAACAGATCTTGCTTATCCGGGCGGTGAGTGTGCTGCCGATGTGGTAAAACGGGCGGATCCTGTTTTAAAAGGCCTTGTAAAAACAGGATATGAACGGATCGCAGTGGTAACACACGGCGGGCTGATCCGGGTCATGGCTGCTTATTATACGGGAATTCCGTTAAGCCGTTTCCGTATTCTTGGAAAAGATCTGGAAAACTGCAGTATTACAGAACTTCAATGGGATGAAAAGAATGAACGCTTTACACTGGAATGTTTTAATGACCATGCACATTTAGACAAGTATCCGGAACTTTTAAGAAGCGGCTGGAAAGGATAACAAAAGGGGAGAATAAAGGATGAAAAAGGGAATTATTTTTGATGTAGACGGAACCTTATGGGATTCTTCTGTTCAGGTGGCCCAGTCCTGGCAGGTAGCGGCAGAAAAGCTGTTAAATGGACCAAGACCCATCACTCCGGATATGATCAGCCGGAATATGGGCAAGAACATGAAAGATTTCGGAGACGCATTATTTCCGGATCTGCCTCCTGCAAAACGCTTAGAGGTAATGGAAGCCTGTATGGAATATGAAAACCAGTATCTGGAAGATCATCCGGGAATTCTTTACCCTCAGGTAGCAGAAGTTCTTCAGCAGTTAAGCTGGAAATATAAACTGTTTATTGTAAGCAACTGCCAGAAGGGCTATATTGAGGTTTTAATGCGTTCCTGTAATCTGGAAGAATATATTACAGATATTGAATGTTATGGAAATACCGGTCTTTCCAAGGCAGATAATATTTCCATGGTGATCCAGAGAAACCACTTAGATCAAAGTTTTTATGTAGGCGATACTGCCATGGACGCAGAGGCAGCTGCAGATGCCGGAATCCCCTTTGTCCATGCTGCCTATGGTTTTGGACAGGTAAACGGGGCAGAGGCAGTGATCCGGGAGTTTGGGGAACTTTTACAGCTTTCCAAAAAGCTTTTAGGTGAAGACTGAAAGGAGAAAGGGACAACAATGGTAGAATCCAATGAACATGCACAGTTAAGGGAAGCTTTGGAATTTTGCCTTGAAAAGGATTTAGAGAGGATTCTTTTAAGCAATCCTTCGGACCCGGATCATTTTTCAAAGTCAAAGATCCGTCCTTTGCTCCTGAAGGGAAATCTGATCTTCCAGGCAGAGGAGCAGAAAGGCAAACAGGCTTTTCATAAAAATTTAAGCAGAGATGAAGCTGTTATTTATGTAGAAAACTGCTTAAATGGTCCTTTCCGTCAGGCTGAGATCACCTGTGCCAGAGGCAAGGCAACAGTACTTGTAAGTAAAAAGGAAAAATGACTGTAAAATTTAAGAAGCAGGCCCGTATGATCAACCAGGCAGCTTTGGAGCATAACCGTAAAAAGCAGTATCTTTTACCGGAAGGAACAGCGGTTCCGTTTCTGGTAGATCTTGGGGTTATGACAAAAGAAGGCACTATTGTCCACAGCCGCTATGATAAGTACCGTCAGATCAACCGTTTCCTTGAATTTATAGAAGATATTCTTCCTCAGTTAAATAAAAACAAAGAAAATGTGATCATTGATTTTGGCTGCGGTAAGTCCTATCTTACCTTTGCCATGTATTATTATCTGAAAGAAGTAAAGGGATACCCGGTACGGATCATCGGTCTGGACCTGAAAGAAGATGTGATCTGCCATTGTTCTGACCTGGCAGTACGGTACGGATATGAGAAGCTGAGCTTTACCTGTGGGGATATTGCTTCTTATGAAGGGGTGGATCATGTAGATATGGTAGTTACCCTTCATGCCTGTGATCTGGCAACGGATTATGCCCTGGAAAAGGCCGTTGGCTGGGGAGCGAAGGTGATCCTTTCTGTTCCATGCTGCCAGCATGAATTAAACCGTCAGATCCACAATCCTGTTCTGCAGCCTGTTTTGGAATATGGCCTGCTTAAGGAACGGATGGCAGCTTTGTATACAGATGGCATCCGGGCAAAGGTTTTAGAATACAGAGGTTACAATACCCAGATTTTGGAATTTATTGACATGGAGCACACACCGAAAAATATTCTGCTGCGTGCTGTGTTGAGAAAAGAAGGGGATTCAGAGGGAGAGAAGAAAAAAGAAACAGGAGAGCAGATACGGGAACTGATCCATTTCCTGAATATAGATCCCGCCATTGTCCGTCTCCTGGCTCCGGAACTCTGATACTGAGAACGCTGTGTGCAAGCTTGCATCGGATTTCCGACCTTTTGATCCTGGTATCATCATATAATACAGATGGGCTGTGTAAACTCATTACGCACCGGCTGTCCTGTTTTTCCTAAAAGCAGGCTCTGACGCACATGAGATGCATACAGATCCTGTTCAAATAACATTTTTGCTGTACCAGAAAGCATCCTGGATGCATCCGCGGTCTTTGTGACCAGCGGGATCCGGGTATGCTTTTTTATTTCGCTTAAAACCCCTGCTTTGCTTTTGCGAAAACCTAGGATCCGGGCATAGGGGGAAAAACCGGCCTCTTTTCCTGCAAGGACCATTTCATCTGTAATGCCTAAAAGGATATGCAGAAGACACCGGCTGATGCGGGTATAGGTATATTGCCTGGATTTTAACTGCCGGATCCGTTCTTCCCAGTCTGCCTGCTCATAAAGTTTGCTTTCCAAGCGGTCTGAAAGGTCGTTTGATACATCTGCGAAAACAGAAAAAGGGATCCCGTCCCGCTTTAAAGTCAGGAGTCTGTAATTTAGCAGATCAGACAGATCTTCCGGCTGCAGAGGGACTTCTGCCTTAAAGAGAGAACGTATTTCATCAGGCACCTGCGATAAAAGAATGGAAAAATCCGGTTCTTCTTTAAAGATTTCTCTGCGGATAGCGGAAGCGGAGGCAAGTTCTCCTGTAAGATCCTGGCTGTGGTATCCATTTCCCTTTCGTAAAATAGTAATCGGCTGGATGGGACTTTTCTGCCGGATCAGGGCTTTGCAGTATTCTACACCTAGCAGATTGTTAGGCGTTTCCAGGAAGTTTCCAAGATCCGATATTCCTTCTGCTTCTAAAGCCCGGACTCTTGCCTGAGGCCAGGAAAGCCCCTCTGAAAGTCCTTCTTTTAATTTTGTGGAAAATGAGTCCGGCTCATCTGCAAGAATAGCCGCTGTTTCCATAAAACGTTCACTTTCTCCCATTTCACTGCCAAAACAAAGATGGGTCACCACTCCCAGCTGATCAAGAAGGGCAACTGCACCGGCTGCAAAGTCCTCTGCACTGCTTACTGCAAAGATGGAAGGGATCTCAAGGACCAGGTCTGCGCCGCACAGAAGTGCCATCTTTGTACGCAGGTATTTACTGAAAACAGCCACTTCTCCCCGCTGTACAAAATCTCCGCTTATAACGGCGATGCAGTAATCACAGCCGGTTACTTCACGGGCTTTTTTGATCTGATAGGCGTGTCCGTTATGGAATGGATTATATTCAGCTACAATACCGGTTATCTTCATCTTATTTTCGTCTCCTGTCCTAAGTCTGTGTATACAGAATGGCGTATTCATGGTACTATTATACCCACGGACAGAAGGTTCGTCCAGCATGCCTTAAGATCAGGACACAAAATATACACAATTGCATCACAATTGCATCAAAAACAGAGGGTATATTGTAGTTATCAAAAGGAAAGAGAAAGAAATTAAAAAGAAAATAAAAATCCATTTGAAATATACAAAGGCATCTGAAAGGAGCGTTTTTTATGTACGAAGAAGATAGAGAAAACAGAGAGGATAGAGATCAGGAGATCGAAAGAACAGAAATTATGGATGATGTAGATGAGCAGGAAACTCAAACCAGTTCATCCCGGTCACAGGAAAACAGAAAGTCCGGTTCTTCACAGAATGTAAACTGGACTACCCCAAACCGTTCTTCTGAAAGAACTTCCTCTGAGAGAAAAACTCAGTGGCAGGAGAGCAAACAGCAGAATAACAGACCGGAACATGGTTACAGAAATGAATACCGTGAAACCGTTCAGGCACCAAGAAAGAAAAACAGCTGGGCAAGAAAGGCAGCAGGTATTACTGCAGCAGCTGTGCTGTTTGGCACAGTAGCAGGCGGTGTGATGACAGGTGTTAATTATGTAGGCGCCCGTCTTACAGGACTTGCTGATATAACAGCTACTGCACCGGCAGAAACAGAAGGAACCACCACTGCACAGGTACCGGAAACAAGCGCTGCATCCAATAACGGAAGTACGACCGCTGTATCTACAGTAACCGATGTTTCTTCCATCGCTGAAAAGGCAATGCCTTCTCTGGTAGCCATCAACGATACCATGACTGTGGAACAGAACAATTTCTTTGGTATGCCTCAGACTTATCAGGCACAGAGCAGCGGTTCTGGTATCATTGTTGGACAGAATGATACAGAACTTCTGATCGCTACCAACAACCACGTTGTATCCGGTGCGACAGATATGAAGGTTACCTTTACAGACAGCACTCAGGTAGCAGCTGCTGTAAAGGGTACAGACTCAGCAACAGACCTGGCGATCATTGCTGTAAAGCTTTCTGATATCCCATCTGATACTATGAGCAAGATCAAAGTAGCAACCCTGGGCAATTCTGATAATGTAAAGGTAGGACAGCAGGTAATTGCCATTGGTAATGCACTTGGTTATGGACAGTCACTGACAGTTGGTTATATCAGTGCTTTAGACCGTGAGATCACAGATGAAAATGGTATCCAGCATACTTACATCCAGACAGATGCAGCCATCAACCCTGGTAACAGTGGTGGTGCCCTTCTTGACTTAAATGGCAATGTAATCGGTATCAACGCTGCAAAGAACGCATCTACAGAAGTAGAAGGCATGGGCTTTGCGATCCCTATCTCAAAGGCACAGGAAATCTTAAATAACCTGATGACAAAGAAGACAAGAGAAGCAGTTGACGAAAGCGCACAGGGATACCTTGGAATTCAGGGAACCAATATTGATGCCAATGCTTCCAAGGAATACGGTATGCCGGTTGGTATCTATGTATACAAGATCGTTGAAGGCGGTGCAGCAGCAAATTCTGACCTGAAAGAAAAGGACATCATCACCAAGTTTGACGGACAGTCTGTTACCAATATGGAAGAATTAAAGCAGATGCTTACTTACTACGAAGGCGGTTCTACGGTTTCTTTGACAGTACAGTCCCTTGTAAATGGTTCTTATGTAGAACATGAAGTACAGATCACCCTTGGAACCAAACCGGCATCTAATTCATAATTTCATAGAAAGAGACATTTGTTCATAGAAAGAGGCGTTTCATAGAAAGAGACATTTATTCATAAACAGAAACATTTATCCCCGGACGAGGCAGAAATGTTGAAATAATGTTAAAAATATTAAGAAACAGGCACCGGAGCTAAATTTCGGTGCCTGTTTTTATATAAATATGCTATACTTATAACAAGCCGCCTGGGACAGCAGGCAACAGAGCACGCAAGTGCAGGGCTCATAAGTCTATACCAGAACAAAGCAAGGAGGACTAAAACCATGAAATTAGTATACGCCATTGTACGAAATGATAATGAAGATGATGTAGTAAGCCTTTTAAACCAGAACCATTACAGTGTGACCAGACTGTCTACCACCGGTGGCTTCTTGAAAAAAGGAAATACCACTTTGATGATCGGTGTAGAGGATGAAAAAGTAGAAGAAGTGATCACTCTGATCAAGCAGGAATGCGGACAGCACCAGAAACTGACTGTGAACATGCCGTATATTTCCGGTACTGCTATGGTAAACTATGCTACCATGCCTATGACTGTAGAGGTAGGCGGAGCTACTATCTTTGTGATCAATGTAGATCATTACGAAAAGATCTGACCCCGGGGATTTTTGGGAAACATGTCTGCATCTTATCCAAAATAACGAAAAGTATGAAAAAAAATGCAAAATTTCGTTAAATTCAGCTTGTTTCCGCTGGGGGCTACGTATATAATAATGTTATATGCTTCAACATAAGGAAAGGGGTAAAAAAGATTATGGCAGTAATCGACATTATCAAAGAAAAAGCAAAAGCAGACAAAAAAACTATCGTTCTTCCAGAGTCCATGGACCGCAGAACATGGGAAGCTGCTGAGAAAATTTTAAAAGAAGGACTTGCTAACCTGATCATCATCGGTACACCAGAGGATATCGGCGAGCACAGCAAGGGCTTAGATGTTTCCGGCGCAACCATCATCAATCCACAGACCTACGAGAAGACCCAGGAATATATCGATCTCTTCGTTGAGTTAAGAAAAGCAAAAGGCATGACTCCTGAGAAGGCAAAAGAGACCATCTTAGGCGACTACGCTTACTATGGCTGTTTAATGATCAAGAACGGCGATGCTGACGGTATGGTATCCGGCGCTTGCCATTCTACAGCAAACACCTTAAGACCTTGCTTACAGGTTATTAAGACCAAACCAGGAACCAAGTTAGTTTCCGCATTCTTCTTAATGGAAGTTCCGGATTGCGATCTTGGCGACAACGGTACATTCGTATTCGCTGACTGCGGTCTGAACCAGAACCCAACTCCGGACGAATTAGCAGCAATCGCTGTTTCTTCCGCTGAGAGCTTCAAGATGTTAGTAGGACATGAGCCAAAGGTTGCTATGTTGTCCCATTCTTCCAAGGGAAGCGCAAAGCATGCTGACGTAGACAAAGTAGTAGAAGCTACCAAGTTAGCTAAGGAAATGGCTCCAGAATTAGCATTAGACGGCGAACTGCAGTTAGACGCTGCAATCGTTCCTGAGATCGGTGCTTCCAAGGCTCCAGATTCCAAGGTTGCTGGACATGCTAACGTACTGGTATTCCCAGACCTGGATGCTGGTAACATCGGTTACAAGCTGGTTCAGAGACTTGGCAAGGCAGCTGCTTACGGCCCAATGTGCCAGGGTATTGCTAAGCCAGTAAACGATCTGTCCAGAGGATGCTCTGCTGACGATATCGTAGGTGTTGTAGCTATCACAGCTGTACAGTGCCAGAACAACTAATTTAGAAGCGATAAATAAAAAGTTACCGGGTGCCTGCGCTTATGCGTATATGACGCCCGGAACTTTTCATAGTAAAATAAATATACAGGAGAATTACCTATTATGAAGATTTTAGTTATCAACTGCGGAAGCTCTTCCTTAAAGTACCAGCTGATCGATATGGACAACGAAAGCGTTGTTGCTAAGGGCCTTTGCGAGAGAATCGGTATCGAAGGTTCCAAGCTGACCCATCAGCCGGCAGGCAAGGACAAATATGTTGTTGAAAGCCCAATGCCAAACCACACCGTAGCTATCAATATGGTTATGGAAGCTTTACAGGACAAAGATCACGGCGTGATCGCAAGCACCGATGAGATCTCCGCGATCGGACACCGCGTACTGCACGCAGGCGTTGTTTACAGCGAGTCTGTAGTAGTAAACGAGGATGTTAAGAGAGTTATCCGTGAATGCTTCGACTTAGGACCTCTGCACAACCCAGCTAACTTAATGGGTATCGAGGCTTGTGAACAGGCTATGCCTGGTAAGCCAAACGTAGCAGTATGGGATACCGGATTTGGTATGTCTATGCCAGAGAAGGCTTATATGTACGCAATTCCTCATGAGTACTATGAGAAATACAGCATCCGTCGTTATGGCTTCCACGGAACCAGCCATATGTTCGTATCCGGCGAAGCAATCAAGTTCGGCAACTTAGATCCAGAAAAGGCAAAAGTTATCGTTTGCCACTTAGGAAATGGTGCCAGCGTATCTGCTTCCATCGGCGGCAAGTGCGTAGATACCAGTATGGGACTTACACCTCTTGAGGGCCTGATCATGGGTACCAGAAGTGGTGACGTTGATCCTGCAGTTGTTCAGTTCATCTGCAACAAGGAAGGAAAAGACGTAAACGAAGTTCTGAATATCTTAAATAAGAAGTCCGGCGTTTTAGGCATGAGCGGCGGCATCTCCAGCGACTTCCGTGATATCGAGAAGGCAAAGGAAGAAGGAAACCATCTGGCAGCAGTAGCTCTGGATGCATTCGTATACCGTGTTGCTAAGTACGTAGGTGCTTACACAGCAGCTATGAACGGTGTAGATGCTATCGCATTCACTGCTGGTGTTGGTGAAAACGATAAGGTTACCAGAAAGAACGTTTGCGAATACTTAGGCTACTTAGGCGTTAAGATCGATGACGAAGCTAACAATGTAAGAGGAGAGAGAAGAATTATTTCTGCTCCAGATTCCAAGGTAAAAGTTATGCTGATCCCAACCAACGAAGAGCTGGCAATCGCAAGAGAGACTTTAAGACTGGTTAAGTAATTTTTTTGGAAAATTTTGTTGACAAACCCGGTGCGCCTATGTATAATAGCATAGGTGCATATCAAGGAGTACGATATGCTGATTAATTTATCAGAGCTGTTCCCTGTTGAAGGGAAATCCAAAACCTATACAGTTTCGCTGGAAATGACACATTTTAAAGGACCTGATGGTTCTTATAAAGTTGTGGAAAAAGAACCGGTGACTCTGGTTATCACTAACCAGGGAGAACGGGTACTGACTGTGACAGGAAAGGCTGTTTTAAGCCTTGAAATGCCATGCGCCAGATGCTTAGAGCCTGTTTTAGTTCCTTTTGAACTGGAGATCGACCAGGAGCTGGATATGAATCAGACGAAGGAAGACCGCATAGAAGCTTTGGATGAGCAGTTCTATATTAATGGTTATAATCTGGATGTCGACCAGCTGGTTGGTAATGAGTTAACCCTGAACCTGC
>OJPB01000190.1_pt1 | contig 43705 bp, 48 predicted proteins | sample 1598391 | NCBI WGS metagenome assembly OJPB01 (sample SAMN03922452, study PRJEB24848) | human gut metagenome | isolation source: stool sample | host: Homo sapiens | place: Germany | collected 2009-11
AGCATAGTCCATGATGTCCTTGAGAAAAATGTGTCAACCAATCTTGACAACATCAGGGTATCTGTGTGTCCTGAAACAAATAGGCATTGTCTTTCTTGACTGCCTCCAGAGCAGTTTTAATATCCGCTTCCTGATTCTTGCTGGCTTTCAGCTTCTCTACATCCAGGAATGGCATTACCGCTTTCAGATCACGGGGTTTGTACCCTTCTGCCGTAGTCTTTAAAAGGTCATTAAAGTCACGATCTGCAATCTGCTTCTGGTGTTCAGCATCTTTAGTTGCCATATCTGCAGTCAGCTTGGTGATCTTTCCCTGCAGGTCCTGAACATTGACACCCTCAAAGCTTTTCAGGGTTGTCTGGGCTGTATCTAACTGAGTTTTATAGTTATCTCTTTCCGTCTTTATGGCCTCAATATCCTTGCCATTCTCAGCCATAATGTTGTCCACCTGTTCCTTTGACAGGCCCATGTCCTCTAAAAATTTTCTTTTCATTTTCTTCCTTTCCCACTACGCTTTTTACGGGGTCGCTTATAACACGCATCTCTGCGTGCCTACTGCTCGATCTTATTACATTTGGTACACCGTCTTACATAACCGCCATAAGGACCGGAAGCCCGGCTCCAGTGCTTGCGGTAGTGATGGCAACATTCTTTTTTCTTGAAAAACCTCTGCCAGATCCATGATATAAGTCCCGTAAGATCACCTTCTTTCATTTGCGACGTCGCAATTATTCTTCATAAATCACGTCTAACCCATAAGCTATTGCGGCATCGTGTTCAATCCGACACCCTCTAGCCTTTTCCCAACCCTTGCAGAAATAAGCTGCATGGCAAAGGGACATATTTTCCAGACTTTTAGCAAGGAAACAAAGAGGTATCTGTACCACTCCACGTTCTTTCATCTTTTCATTGCTATACCATTCATCAGTAAACAGGGTGTTTACAATTTCATAACCTTTAGCTTCCAGTATCTTAATCGCCTGTTCCCTGGTTGCAATAATCTCTTCATCTGTTTTTCCAGCCATGGGCTGACTAAGCATTGCTTTCTTCATCTTCTTATCCTCTCTTTCCTAAAAATGGCTACAAAAATACCACCGGCCTACTGACTGGTGGTATCTTTTAATTTCTTCTGAATTTGGCTCTTGTAATCTTCAATTCCAGCATATTCATCCCAATTATATGGCGGAAATGGTGTGGCAAAAGTCTCTTTCCACTTTGCCCGAAGATTTTTCATTTCATCATCCGTTTTTAAGTACTGAATTAAGTCCATCTGAAACATCCTTCATAATGTTTTAACAAATGGTATCAATAATTATGCCATTTGCATTTCTTACAAATTGTTTCCCAATCGTCTTTTTTCTTAAATCGATCAGGAAGCTTATCTGCTTTTAAACGCCCATCAACTGCATCCACATTTTCGATACAATCAATATCCTCAACCATTTCATCCACAAGAGGACACTTTACAAATCTATCATCTTCCATGTCTCACTATCTCCAATGCTTTCAAAATGTTGTCAGAATACTCTTCCCGCTTAAATGCAGTACGGATAAATGCATCCGATGTTCTTACGTATGCAGCTCCATCTTCACTGTAATACCGCTCGAACTGCCCCTTCCAGACTGTCTCTGAAAATGATGCCCGGCGGATAAAATCTTTTGCTTCGTCAAAAGTTACTTCATGCTGCCGTTCATCGTTAATGTGTTCGCTGTCAAAGCTGAGTTTTTCAAAATCCACTTTGCTCAGTTCAAGATTAATCTTTCCCCGGAAACCCAATTCCTTTAACTCTGATTTTATTATAGCAATTCTCTTCCGTTTTTCAATAGCTTCCAGTTCTTCCTTGGTCGGATTAGCCTCACCAACTTTCAACCGCTCCCTCTGCTGCCGTAGGCCCATAGCCTTTGAAAATTCCACATAGGTCTTTTCTGTTAATCGCTTCCTGCATCTGGCAGCAGTCAGGTCATCTTTATCAGCTCTGGCCTTTTCCAGGAGCTTAATGTCCTGTTTCTGCTTCCGGATCGTGCGTTCCAGCTTCCGCTGATACTGCAGCGCCGCATATGTATCATACTCTTTACCATGAAAGGACTTCTTTTCATTCTCTTTCCTGTTCTGCTCCACAAGCCACTCATCTGTGTATTTACGTTTTGAAATACCAGGAATAAAAGGAAAACGGATGTGGTAGCAGTTGATCCCAGCAAATCCCAGCATCTCTCCCAAACCACAGACAGTACGCATTTCAGCAGAGCTATATACTTTGCCCTGCCAGCTTTGGTGGTTCATGTATCCAGTTCCCGTGTTACGGGCTCCTAAATGCCATTCAACTTCCCAGTAGTCCGTTCCCAGCTCCTTTGCATTATGCTCATTCACCTTATCGGTCATCTGCGCAATACCTGTCATAACGGCTCTCCTGGCCGCCACCTCAATACGGTCTGATTTTCCTGATGCGTAATCAACCACCCGTACTCCGCTGGATGTCATCTCATCGATCACATCACCAATCGCCTGGCTGTATGTCTTAGCACCGGTAGTGATCTTCATCATAGCTTCATCTAAGCTTCGTTCCAGATACTCAGACATAGGAGTAAACACTTTTTTCCCATTTCCCATTGGTACATTAAAGCCGGTTGTCTTTGTGATATTCTCCATGGGCCTAAGGCTATCCGCTGTCTGGTCCTTTACTGCCTGCACCACCTGTTTCAGCCAGTCATTATCCTCATACGGGATCGCATCCATGCCTACAGCTTTGTAGATCTCACTATTTCTCACATAATCAGATCTTGCTGCAGTCTCATAAATCTCATCAATATCGATCCCAGCAGCTTTTACACCTTCCCGCAGGATCTCTTTGATCCGCTTCTTACTCATGCCTATAGCTGTCATGCGGTTAAGCAGCCAGTCTGTCACCGGTGTGATCTTGGAGCATTCCTGGATCCGGTTTACAACCTCTAACATGATATCCATTTCCAAGGCTGTCATGGTACGCTCTAATGGTTTCGGCAGCTTTTCAAGTTCTTCCGGCGTCAATCAGATCACTCCTCTACGTTTGCTGGTTCAGGAAGGTTCTTCTGGGCCTCTTCCAGTGTCTCCCCATACCACTTGCTTCTGTACTCTGCCAAGCTCATTACACCCATAGCAACATCCGCACGATCCGTCTGACGGTCTGCCTCTGCATCCACTACAATGCTGTCATCCCAGTCAAAGGAAACCTGATAGTCATTGCCCGGTGGTACCAGGCCATACAAGGAAGCCCAGAAGTTCATGGCATATACCAGATCTTCCAGGGCGGTCTGTAAAGCTAACTGCGTATCTGATACAAAGGTATAGGAGCGCTGCTTGCTGGTCTTGATTTCCGTTGCTGTCTTATCCACATTCTGGGGATCTGAAAGCGTTCCGTAAGCCAGGCAGCATGCAAACTCTATCAGCTTCAACTGGTTATTAAACCCATTGAATAATGCCGTATCTCGAATCTCGGGAGAAAATGTGTCCATGAAAGGCTTATCTGTTGCCCCGGAGTTGTATTCCACGTTGCGGTATAACCTGTCCTGACCGCCCGGATACTCAAACTTATCCAGGTCACGGTTATATTTAAGCAGTGAAGTGGCCACATGCACCGCCAGCTGTGTGCCTTCATACTCCCAGCAGATATTGGAATACCTCCTGTCTCCCTCTTTGATCAGTTCCACTGCTCTGGAATATACAGATACTCCTAGCGGACTGCCTGTATCATCCGCGTTTGCAAGAGGTACCTTAAAATACCCGAACAGAAGCCGGTCAGCACCCTCCATCACTGCTTTCGGCATTAATTCTGACCACCTATCCACTGAGTTTATGCTGATCTCGCTTCCAAGGCTGTAGTCATTGGTTGCAACAAAGGCCCTGTTTGTGATCCGGATCTGTTCTCCCTGCAGCGTGTGGACTTCCAGCCTGGTATAGATCTTCTGTCCCTTCCGGAACTGTTCCGTAAATACGCACTGCTGGATCTGTCCGGAATCATCAAAAGCAAGCGGGAAGAAACAGTCTGCCTGTACATACTGGATCGCAAGACCTGTTTTTGTAACATACGGTTTTAAAATCAAACCGCCTTTCGCACATCCGTACTCCACATATCTGCGGATACTTGTCAGCACTTTTTTCTGATACTGATCATTCAGATAGGTGGCGGAAGAACCTCCTGTTATCTCCGACTTCATTTCCAGAGTAACAAGCCTTGCAACCTCAGAGGCAATAGCTGCCGGCAGTTGTGCACTCTTCACTTTCTTTCGATCCACCCATGGCGCATTATCTTCATACATGGCCGTCCATAGCTCTATCCTACGGGCCATTTCAGAAGTCATGCAGACATCAACCTGTGTATCTGAATCCTGATTTAAAACCTGCGTGATCGCAGCCAGCATTTTAGAAAATTTCATTGTTATCACCTCTATTCGTACCGGATAAACCGGCTGATGTCCCGCTCAAATGTGTACTCAAAAGCATCTAGCGTATCAATATCACTGGTACCGTCATCCAGTCGCACATCTTCCACAAGACATTTCTTCTCATCCCACAATGCCGTTGTTAGAGCATCTTCCAGGCTCTGGCACTGATCTTTTACATAGAAAAAGCGGTGCTGGCTAAGCATCCGCTGCATAAAACGTATTCTGTCATTGATCGTTGTTTTCAGGGCATTTTCAATCCGGATCCAGCCAAGCCCCGCCTTCCTGACCGCTGTCCTCATACCTGCGATCAGCGTCTGCTCTGCACTATCACAATAGACAACGGTAATAAATCCATACAGGTTGATGATCTTCAAGCAAAAGTCTACAAACAATTCTCCCAACTTATCCGGATTAATACTGCCATTTACGCTCATATGGCGCTCACTGGCAAGTGCCGTAATACTTTGATAAGCCCTGGAGTATGCAGTAGCAACAAATGCATGTCCTGATCCTGAACCACCAAAGTCAACACCAATATTGATCTGTAAAAGGCTTTTAGGCTTCTCATAGATTGCATATGGGTTAATGCCTCCACTGGATGTCGCATCACACATCAACTTATACACAGAACCTTCCGCAGCTACCCACAGGCCACGGATGTACCGGTCATACAAGACCGTTCCTTTATATTCCTTGCAAAGCTCATCTACAAATACCCGGCTTAAAAATGGATTATCAAAGATCTCATACTTCTGGCAGTAAATGTCCGCATCAGAGTCCAGGAACTTTTTAAACCAGTGCTGTGGGGCATCCGGGTTACAGGCTCCGTCAAAGCAGGAATAAGGCTTATCTAGACGGGATTTAAGCATGTTAAAGACATCCTGGTTCCAGTCTACGACCTCATCACCGTAACAATACTTTAATGAAGAGCCTCGGATCTTAGATACCTGGCTGACTTTCTCAGCACCCAGGCAGTAAACATCTTCTCCAAACATAGGGCAAATGTTCTGTGAATTGATATCACCTACCAGCTTAGTCCCCCAGATACGCTGTAATGGTTCAATAATGTTTCGCTGGATCGTGCCTTTAGAAACACCCAGAATCGCCACCAGGCCCTCTTTTTCGGCTCTGGCACGGATCCTCTTAGGGATCACATAATAGTCCATATAGGTCTTTCCGGAACGTGTCGCACCAACCTTAATATTCCATCGGTGGTTTGCATTTCGGAAAAACTCCTGCTGTTTATCAGAAAATGGCATACTATACAACCCCTTTGATCTCACTAAGAACCTGATCCAGGCGGCTCAGCTCCTCTTCGTTGTCAGTACCCTTAAGTTTGTCCGTCTGGGCCTTGATCTGAGCTATGCGGGCTTTCTGTTCATCACTGGCAAGGTCCCAACGCTTATGCAACAGCTCGTCATACTGTTTAACCAGGCTGCGAAGCTCCGACTGTGCCCTGGCCTGGGCCTGTAGAAATTTTCCCTGCTTGTCCCAGGCATGCTGTACATCCCAGCGTTCCCCGATCACGTTGCCGTCTTTCTCCTCGATTTTCTCGATTGTTTTATCATCCCGATCACGCACATACATGATCTGCTGTGCCCGGATAATAGCCGCATAAGCAATCTGGATCTGATCCCAGAGGACATCCAGCGGGTCCGTCGGCATCTCCTGGATAATAGAAACGGTCTCCTCAGGCAGATACTTGCTGAAGAAACCGAATTTTTCTGCTTTCTTATTTCCCGGAGGTCCACCAGAGCTGTTATGGTTACCTGGCTGAGCGCCCCGTTTACGTTTTTGCGAACGCTCGTTTTTCTTACCCGAACGTTCGTTATCCCATTTATGCGTACACTTCCAACGACGTACCGTCCCTTCCGGCAGATTTAGTTGACTTGCAATCTCAACCAATTTCTCTCCTTCCAGATACATGGCCTTCGCCTGTTCTATTCTTGGATCCGGCGCTCTGGCCATGTCCGTTCACCTCACTTTCGTCGGTTTTGGGTATAGAAAAGGAGCCACGCTGGGTGACTCCTACTTGTTAGCATTAATTATATGTACTTATAAGGTTAGCTGGATCATCATTTATTATGATTATATCCCACCACTCTCCCTTTTCCATAATAATACGCTGTATATTCATGTCAAACTGCTGTTCATATTCATTCCCAAGCATATCCTTAAATCCAAAAACTAAATGAATTGTCTTAGGATATCCGTTAGTAGGATCATCATTATTTAAAAATTTAAAGTTTTCTTGAATAATTCTATTAGATCCTTTTGGAATTGTACCTATCATTTTACGAGTCTGTTCAATTGCCCCATATTTACAACTTTTTAAAAATACTTTTTGAGCTGGTCCTAGACCAATATTACAGATTTGTAAACTAATATTTAGCCTATAACTATAAGTATCTTTTTTTCTATCTGGGGCAACTGCATTACATAATAAATCCTTTTCATAAGTTACAAATGCTTTTCCGACAACTACATAATCAAACACCGGCATTACTTGTAATCTTTTTTCTTCTTTTCTTGTTTCCTCCGAGTCCTTAATAGTCCAAAAGAAAACCGTAATTGTAATTATGCCACCGCTTACACCTCCAAAATAATTTCCCCAAAAGCCAATCCAATCACTACTTTCTTTAACATTAGACAAAAAAGTACATATTCCATTCAGCCATTGAGGTGGATTATCAATCGGCGTTATTAAGCCAATCGTTAAAAACGGGAAAAGCACTGCTATTATTAGCAACACTATTATTCCTAACCCCAAACGGCTGTTTTTTAATTTGTTTAAAAGGCATTTTGCACATTTCATAATTTCTCCCCCTTCAGTTTTATTTATCATACTCCTAAATACAGTAAAAAGAAAGCCCCTGCATCTAACAGAGGCTTCCAAGAAAAAAGGGGAAGTACAAAAATAGCAACTAAAATCATCGGAACGGAAGGACTCGAACCTTCGCTTAGGACACAAGCCATTGCTCTACCTCTGAGCTACGTTCCAAGGGGGGAGGCAACAAGCTTTCGCCTGCTGCCTGGTGGGGTTCGACGCAAGCCGCCGGCCGTATGCCTTTGGCTTAATTCATGCTACCATAATATCACGGAAGTACCCCTCTCTAGTTACCCACTTTTTTATTTTTTCTTCTGAATCGTTCTTCTCTCTTTCCTTGAATCACTCCATATGTATAAGCCACTGAAAGCATAAATGGTGAGCATTCACATTTATATCTATCCATTAACCCTTTGAAAAAATCTCCCATATCCGTTCCTGGATATCCAACTGTAGGCTGATATCCATTTATTCTTAATTCTTCCTGAACATTCACTTTAGGCTACCCCCTGTGCAGTATCTTTAAAAAACAGATGACCATATATCATATCAAGCACGGCGGACATAAACTTCTTGCTATAATTATGCTTTCCAGCTTCGTGCATAACATCCTCACGGAATTCTTTAAATTCTTCCAAACTCATTTTGCTGCATTCTTTTTCCAGTTCTAAAACAGACGGTGCAATCTGATCACAAAATTCTGAATATGTCATTACGCCACCTCCCCATAAACAACCTTGCATTTATTGCTATTGCCATTGGAGAGCATAAGCTCAATCACAATCGGATAACCATTCTCATTCAGCCATTCCCTGACTTTCTCCAGAACACTTCCCTTATACTGAACTGTAACACCGTCATGACCATTCCGACTGTAAGCAGTTCTCACAATCTCATCTGTAAAAATATCCAGCTTCTGAATAATGGCACTGACTGCTTTATCATGTGGTCTGCCAGACTCGGAAAAAATACCTAACTCTTTGGCAATACCTGTGCAGTCCCACAATTTTGGTTCGTCTGAGATTACTGGGGCATTAACTGGATAACCTGAATCGGAATAAATCCTCATTACTTCTGCTGCTATGTACTTAGAATCCACTCCGGCATCATGTAATGCAGCTTTAACATTCTTCACCATCATGTTTACAGACGGCAATTTTTCCTTCTTGGGCTTGTCTTGCTTTGGCATCTCATAAGAACCGGTCTTGCGAAGTGTTGGAAGAACTTCATCTGCGATCCAGTCCGTGAAAGCTTCTGCGTTTGGTTTGTGGCTCTTAAACACCAGCTTATACACACCGCTTTCGGTAAGGAAATTCTCTCCTGTGTTATGTAATTTTCTAAAGTTGTATTTAGCAACTTTAGAATTTGTCAGCTTAACCACCTGTTTATCATTCATCTTAGAAACAGCAGTTTTCACTCCGTTTTCTCCAATTTCTAAACATTCACCAACGTGATACGGATTAAATAATACCTGTCCATTCAGTTCAAATACTTCTACATCGTGTCCTTCAAAAATCATTAAATTCTGCATTGCAATTTCCTCCTTGCAATTTCTGGCGGAATCACTTACAATACAAAGTGATTCCTGGGTTTACAGGTTTCAGGTTTCGAGCAATCACGTAGGTCGCCAAACTCAGCGTGACTGCTCTTTTTTTGTTTCAACTTCCGTTTTCACAAGCTCTACGATAATGTCAGTTACTGTTCTGCCTTCGTTTACCGCCAGATGCTTTAACTGCTTGTGAAGTTCGTCATCCATGATGAGCCCTACTCGTTTCATCAGTGCCCTCCTTTTAGTGTTATTTGTACTAATTCAGTTGCATATTAGCACTAATTAGTGTTTTAGTCAATACTTTTATTAAAATAATTGATTTTTAATGCGTTTTGTGAGATACTTAGTGCAAAGGAGGCATACATATGGGTTTTGGAGCTGTTTTAAAAGACATATTAGCTGAAAAGAAAATGTCCATCAAAGAACTATCTCACATTACCGGCATACCACTTAATACCCTATATTCCATTACAAAGCGCGATACGGTAAATATTCGACCAGACACCTTGCAAAAAATATCTCGTGCACTAAATATTCCCAGTAGCCAACTGGTGGATTGTCTACGTCAAAATATCTTTGAAACACAAAAGGAGCTCGAGGATCTTCAGATGCGTTTAAGAGACGCAGAGCTTGCAGAAGAATACCGCTTGGAGTGTCGTGAACATCTAAAACGTTATCTTTATGAGTTGACTAACTATCACTTTGATGATAAAGAAATCGATATTATATTATCCACCGCAGTTCTTTTAAAAAAACCACCCGCCACTGAGTAGGTGGTTTTTTCACAACATATCACGACCTTTCATAAATGTAAACCCACTAAATTGTGTACACAATTCTATAATGTATGATAAATTCTAAATCTAAATTATTTTCTTAATGAAAATACATGTCTGCTTATGAAAACTGGTGACACTATAACGCAATATAATGTCATAAAACAAAATCATTGAATTGTTTTTGTTTGTATATTCAATTTTCTATATTCCCGTTAAAACGATAATTATAAAATTTTTATAAACTACCTTTTCTGCGCCAAAAGATAGAAAAAATACCTCCTGTACTCATAAAACTGCCTTCGTCCCACTGGAACGTCCATCCATTCGTATGGTGTTCCCTCTGTAACATTTCTCAATATCCACTTGTAAATCTCAGGAGAGGCTTTTCTGGCGGTTTCCTCAATGAGTTGGATATCTTCCTGCATCATAGCATTTCGGACTGCTTCCTGGGCCGTAGAGTCACCTGACAGGTTGCTCTTAGGCATACCGTCATTTACTGTTGCCTTTAACCCATACGCATCCTGGAGCTTCTGCTTCTTTTCAGCGTACTGAATGCAAAAATACTTTAACTCGTTGTATTTTGCTCTTGAAATATTATAATCACTTAGCTTTATATCCCTACGACATATTGTATCCATTACCATTTTTCCTTCCTTACGCACTCCTTATGCATGTACAACACCGTCCCTCTCTTTGTCCTGATCCACTCTGCATCCCCATTGATCACCTTCTGGCAGATGCAGCAGATTGGGACGGGTATCTTCTTGCTGTTATTCATTTTTCCCCTTTCCTACTTCTGGCTTCCAACTGATCCAGCAAGTCCTGTATCTGGTGAACTATCAGCGGACAGGAATGATATCGTTCCATCAGGAAGCGGGCCTGCTTTACGATCTCATCCCATTCCTCTGACTGCCAGGATGGTACTGCTTTGCTGTAGCGCTTCCAGAATCCATTGTATACGTCATAATAAATCCCTTTGACCTGCTGGTCTGAAAGGATCACCACATCATCCAGTGTCATATCTCCTCTATCCTCACATAGATCCCTGGAATCTCTGCCCAGAACTTCTCGACCATCTCTGCAGCTACCAGGGCATCATCTTTCCAAAATCCGCAAGCTGTCATGCAGTCTTTTAAAAGCTTCTGGAGATTGTCTGTATCTGGCTTTGTGATCCGGTATTCACCGTCTGCATGTTTCCCTTTAGGGAAGCACCACTTGACCATCAAACGTACTCCCTGATCAAATGGCTGCTCCGGTCTGTGTCCGGCCAGATGCCCCATCAGTTTCTGCCTGGCAGCTTTCAGATCTGCCGGTTCATAAAAAACAGGCTTGCCTTTTACCACATGTACCTGCTTCTCCTGGTGTGTCACGGTCGGTGGCACCATTGCCATAAAAAATTCCATCTTGTTTCCTTTCCGGGTCATCTAGGTTTGGTGCCCTCTGTGTCTGTGGGGTGGGTGGTCGTCGTGCGACAGCTTCCGCACGACTACCTACCCCCGCATAGAGGGGTGCGCTACACCACTATACGTAAGTATAGGTCCGGCGCACCCCTTTTGGCGCACTGCGCAGGACTGCACCAAACCCAGGTTATGCGCACCGTGCGCCGGACCGTAAATTCCTGGTTCAGCGCACCTGCGCCAGACTGCACTAAACTGCGCCGTTTTTCTGGTCTGGCGCACCCTTTTTTTCCTTTCTCCTGATGTACATTTTGCCATCAGCCCCCTGATATTTTTCATAATGATCTGCCAGATCTTTCTTCCTTTTATTGCTGTCCCCTAACCATGAAAGCAGGGTCCTTGATGATGTATCAAGCTTATCTGCAAGCTCCTGGGCAGGCACCTCACGGCCCTCAAATTCAATGTTGGCAAACTCTACTTCAAAGGAACTGAGCTTCTTTTCCTTCGCTTTTTGAGCCAGTTCTTTTCTCTTTTCCGCTGCCTTTTGCCAAAGCGGTTTCTCCGTCTCTGGCTCAATATCACTCAAGATCCCTACCTGATCAATGGTATGGACCGGATAATTGAACCAAGCATTGACTGCCGGAAACTTCGGGAACTCTCTTAAAGTGCCTTCAATACGCCACGCTGTAACGCTCCTGGCCCTTATCCTGGCTGCTTCCACCATCTTCTGAAGGTTTGCCCACTGCCACACATCCAGCTTGTTTTCGCAGTAATTGAGCATCTGGTAACTGCTGCAAAGATCATCCTGGGACAGGTCATCTTCCCATTTAAAATGGGAGTCCAGATACTGTTTGCACGCTTCACATACAGCTTTATTCTCTTCCTGTTTCAGGGCATCTTCGGACAGTTCCAGCTCGATCATATCCAGCATTGCATCCGGATCACGGGCAAATACACCGGAACCAGAAGCACGGTCCATGGACTTCTTGCTGCCCTGGCTGCCTTTAGAATGGTGGTGACAGTAGATCACGGCTACGCCCAGTTCCGTGCAAACCTTATCGAACTGATTACAGAAGTTAGACATCTGATCCGCGCTGTTCTCATCACCTGTAATGACCTTATAGATCGGATCGATGATAATGGCTATGTAATTCTTCTTGGAAGCCCTGCGGATGAGCATAGGGGCCAGTTTATCCATAGGCCGGGACTTGCCCCTTAAATTCCATATATCAATGTTATCCAGGTGTTCCGGACGGATCCCCATTGCCTGGTAAACATCCCTGAAACGGTGCAGACAGCTTGCACGGTCCAATTCCAGGTTCACATACATCACACGGCCCTGTGAGCACTGCCAAGACAGCCATTTACGGCCTTCTGCAATGGCAATACACATTTCTATCTGTAAAAAGGATTTACCCGCCTTAGAGGGCCCTGCGATCAGCATCTTGTGCCCCTGACGCAGCACTCCTTCGATCAGACACGGGGCCAGTTCCGGCAGGTTGTCCCATACATCTTCCAGGCTTTCCGGATCTGGCAGATCATCATTGACTGACTCGATCCATTCCTTCCATTCGGCCCAGCTTTCTTTTCCAATGTTGGTATCGATCAGGAACTGCTTATTCTCTCCACGCATCACACCTGGCATACGGGACAGTCTTGATGGGTTCCGGTTCTGCTGGTCGATCTCCAGGCCATTCTTCCTGCAGATGTCATAGAGATAATCCACGCGCTTACGGTATTCCCCATAGTCTGCGGCATCTACTTTTACAATGGCATGAAGGCTCTTCTTTCCGGAATGGACCAGGCATGCCACAGGAAGTTCCAGCTCCCGGATCAGTGCATGCTGCTTGTCGATCTCCATGCTGTCTGACTCTACCAGGGCATAACGGAAATCTGTCACGTTGTCGTTCCTTACGCCTTTTCCGTCCAGCGGGTTAAAACGGATCCAGGCACCAGCCTGAGGATCATAATCTCCCAGGACGCTGCCGATATCACCGCCACAGGCAGACAGTGCTTCTATCAGCTGCCCTGCAGTACGGTCAAAGGATCCTTTATCTGCAGGGAGCCATTTATCATCCTTCTGCCAGCTCTTTACCACGTAGCCTACATTCTCCCCTGCTTCAAACAGGGTCTCCAGATACCGGATCAGTTCCTTTGCCGGATCAAAACGGGCCGGCTCCCGTACTTCTTTTCCCTCCACCCAGTTCCGGTCAATGAACACGCCTTCCTCACTGGAAATGGTATCTTCCCAGCCCAGGGCATGTCCCGGATCATAGGGTGGCGTCCAACCCTGTTCCCTGGCATACTGGACGATCGTCCCTCCGGTCACAGGGGAGCCATTTCCCTTAAATCCCTTCCATTTTTTCTGGCATTCCCCAGGATGATACCTGCCGGGATCTCTCCGGCTCCAGTTGTCCCACACATCCATGCTGTATCCTTCCAGGTCCAGGGCCATGCCGACATTCAACCACTGCTGGTAATCCAGTTCAGCCGGCTCTATATGATCTAAGACCTCCAACAGGTCATACTGGCTTCTTTCCATTTCCTATTTACTCCTTAACTTTCAGGTACATAATTTCTTGGGTCCACACCTCTTGGGGCTCCTCTCCAGCCGCACGCAGCGATCCTGTCGATCATGTTCTTTCCTGCTTCAAACGTCCATGTCCCTACATGCTGGAAACCATATTTTTCCAGGCACCGGATCTGCTTCGGTGTGGTAAGGCCTTCCTCCTGCCGTTTATGCAGACGGTCCAGGATCAGGTTTGCCTTTCCTGCATTGTCGATCTCATCCGGAAGGATCCCTCTCTTTTCCAGTTCCTGTTTCTGTTTATCAGAAGGCGGTGCCATCTCCCAGCCAAAAGCCGGGACATAACCGGACAGGTCTTCCGCCTGTATGCTCATCTCAAACTGTAATGGATCCACCAGTTTCTTCTTTCTGGTACGCATCTCCTGGAGCTGTTTTGCCAGGGATTCTTCCCTTTCTGCGATCACATCTTCCGATGCTTTTCTCTCAGCCTCTTCCAGATCCATAGGGCATCCGGCTGTTTCTTCCAGGTTTTCCGTCATCTTCCGGGCCACTTCCTTCTTCTCACAGATCAGGTCCGCCGGATGACAGAGCTCATGGCGTTCTGTATGCCAGAGAAAATCCAAGAGCAATAGATAGCTCTTTCCTTCACACAGTCTGGTCCCGCGTCCTACCATCTGGCTGTAAAGGCTGCGCACCTTTGTTGGACGCAGCACGATCACACAGTCAACGGACGGACAGTCCCAGCCTTCCGTCAGCAGCATGGAATTGCACAGGACGTTGTATTCCCCTTTATCAAAGGCTTTCAGGACTTCTGTACGGTCTTTGCTCTCACCATTGACTTCCGCAGCCTTAAATCCCTTTTCATTCAGGATCTCTTTGAACTTCTGGCTGGTCTTTACCAGTGGAAGGAACACGACCGTCTTTCGGTCCCTGCAGTATTTCATCATCTCGTCCGCGATCTGGTGCAGATACGGATCCAGGGCTGTTGCAATGTCACCGGCTTTAAAATCACCGGACTGGATGGATACCCCGGACAGATCCAGCTGCAGCGGGATTGTCATGGCCTTGATCGGGGATAGATAACCCTCCCGGATCGCTTTCGGAAGGGTATATTCATAAGCCAGGCTCTCAAAAAATTCTCCCAGGTTGCGCATGTCGCCACGGTCCGGCGTTGCAGTCACTCCCAGGACTTTTGCAGATGGGAAATGCTGCAGCACCTTCTGGTATCCGTCTGATATGCAGTGATGGGCCTCATCAATGATGATCACATTGAAATAATCCTCTGAAAACTGGGACAGTCTCTTTTCACGCTGCATGGACTGTACAGAGCCTACTGTGATCCGGAACCAGCTCCCCAGACAGGTCTGCTCTGCTTTTTCTGTCGCACATCCCAGGTTCGTGCTCTTCTTGATCTTATCCGCAGCCTGTTCCAGGAGCTCGCCCCGGTGCGCCAGGATCAGTACCCTGTATCCTTGACGCACACAGTCTTCTGCGACTTTTGCAAACACGATGGTCTTTCCGCAGCCGGTGGGCAGTACCAAAAGGGTCTTCAATGAACCCTTATCCCACTGCTCAAATACGGCTGCTTTCGCTTCTGCCTGATACGGTCTCAATTCCATTTAGAACACACCCGCCTTAAACTGCTTTGGTTCATACTCCAGATAACGGCTGACACGGTTATTCCTGCGCTTATTGCCGTTCTTGTCCACATATTCATTGATCATGACTTCCACCTTGCCGGTAGAGCATGGCACTTCATTCCAGTTAGGCCGCAGTGCTTCCCCTTTCTTCTTCTGTCCAATGCATAAGAAGAACTGGCTCAGTCTCCACTCTGCCTTTGAGTTCAGGTACAGGCTGTCAAATACATGGTGTTCCTTGCCGTCCTTATCCTTGATCAGAAGGTCCAGGTTCGCCATGTTGCAGGGTGCCATCTTCTCGCTTCCTCCGAAATGGGCGCGTTCCATGGATGCCACTGTAAATTCATATGTTCCTTCCGGAAGGGGCTCGAACTCAGTCCCCTCGTTCTCGATCGCATCATCCCAGCCGATCTCTTTTCCTAAATCTGCCATTTCTTTCATCCTCCTCATTAATTAAATACTAAAGAATCCTTTTCTTTCATTTCCCTGATCGCCGCATACACCTGGTCCCAGGCACCTACCAGAACGCCGTCCACAAAGCCCGGATTGACCTCTTCATACATGTAAAGAGGCGTATCCACCGGTACATATCCCTTGGCTTCACATACGTTCTGTATATCCCATTCGCACACATCATTGGCGATCATCAGGTCCCGCAGTCTCTTGGGGAGACGTGGATCCAGTGCCGATCTTCCATCCGGCTTTACATCCCCTTTGCTGCCCTCCACAGGCGCAATGCCTTTCTTTTCTTCTGCAGGTTTTTCATTGCCCTTGTTACTACTAGCTGTCTCCGGATGTTTTACCGTTTCTGCCGGTCTGACAGGTGGTGCTTGTGGTGTTTCCTGTACAGGGTCTGGCTGTTTTACCTCCTGCTTCTCCTCTGCCGGGGCTGTTCCCGGTTCCAGGATCTGCCGGATGCTCTCATATGTAAAAGGCACTTCATCCGGAAGGCTGTAGCGGTTCTTTGCGTCCCAGCAGCTGTGGTGGGTGGTATACATGACACGTTTTCCGCCCTGAGCTTTGTTTTTCCCCTTCTGGGCTCCCTGGCCGTCCACGTTCACCACCATGGTCTTATAATTCGCAAACAGTACCATGTCTGCCCACTCTTTTACCATGGGCGCTACGCCTTTACTCAGCTTCATCTCCCAGCGGTCATAAGCTCCCAGCTCATCCGGCTGTTCAAACTTGCGCATCTTTGCATGGGCTGTAAGGACCACGTTCACGCCTGCCTTGACCACTTCCGTGAGCAGGTTTAAAAGGCGTCCGAACTCTTCCTGGACATAGGTATACCCTTTTCCATATCCAAACTCCTCAATGCTGCTCTTGTGGTTCTTATCACATATCTGGGAAATGCAGAGCATCTCAGCCCAGTCCGCCGTATCAATGACCAGGGTCTTGCAGATATCCGGATGGTTCTTTACATACATGACCTGCTCCATGAGCATCATCCAGCTGCTTGGCTCTTTGGTACGTGCGATATCCATATCCCTGGTGGAACCTTCTGTATCAATAAACAGTGGGTCCGGGAAGCAGGAAGCCAGCGTGGACTTCCCGATCCCTTCCGGACCATAGATCACGGTCTTCTTTGCTCCCGGCTGTTTTCCTCTAATGATCTCCATTTAAAAAACACCTGCTTTCCATTCTTTCTTTTCTTCGATATGGGACTGTCCTGCCACATACCCGTCTTCGATGATAATGCTGCACTCATCCCCTGTAGATACCCTGGTAGCGATCGCCTGGAGTCCTTCTGTCTCCAGCCACTTACCAAATTCCTGAAGGGTATGCAGGTCCATCTGTTCCAGCTTGTCCATAAGCACAAAGCCACAGTTTGGATTTAACCGGCGTACGATCGCGGTAGAAACCTTAAGCTGTTCGGATCCGGACATGTTATCCCATTTCTGACCGTTATAGACCAGTTCCCCGTCCTCAACCGTCAGCCCTGGAAGCGGCAGATCCGCTTTCTTTAACAGCTCCAGCTTTTTATCCCGCACTTCCTGGATCTTTACAGTCAGTGCATTGTACTGTTCCCGGTATCTCTTGGCATCCTCCTCAGCTTTGTCTTTATCCAGGTTAGCACGTACTTTCCGGTTGGTTTCTTCCACCTGTGCAATGTTCTGTTCCAGCTCTGCTGTAGACTCATCCTGCAAGTTTTCACTAGTTGATCGGGCGATCTTAAGATCTGCTTCCAGCTCTGTCTGCTTCCTTAAAAGCTCCTGGATCTGGTCTGTAACATGTTGCATCTCCTGTTCCAGCTGATGACGCCTTTCACGCTTTCTCTGGTTTTCCCCATTCTGTGCCAGGATCTCCTGCTGTTTGCGGATCAGTTCTGACGCAGAGACTGGAACTGACGGGACATCTGGATAATATGGCTGCTCTTTTGCGTACTTTTCTTTCTGGTCCGCTGTACGTCCCACATAAGTACGCTCACTGTAAAGTTCTTTTTCTTCCTTTTCCAACTGGGCCAGCTGGTCTCCCACACCGATGATGTTTAACAGGATACCTGCCTTTTCCTTATCAGAAGCCTCCATGAACTTCGGAAGATCCAGTGCCAGCTGTTCCACAAACTCATTTAAAAGCTGCTGTCCGGCCTTCTGACCCTGTGGATCTGTTACCTTTAATGTACTGTTCTTTCCCTTGCGCTCCACTACCAAGCCATTGCTCATGACTATATGAAGGTTTGGCGGGATCACGGAGCCCTCCCTCTGAGCCTGGGACGGCCGGTATTTGCTCCCACCTAAAGCCCAGGCGATTGCATCCAGAACCGATGTTTTTCCCTGGTTGTTGTTTCCGCCAATGATTGTAAGCCCGTTCGCGGTCGGTTCGATCTTTACTGCCTTTACACGCTTGACATTTTCAATCTCAAGTTTGTTAATTTTCATTGCCATCTTGCATTTCTCCTTCTCCCTCCGTATAATGAGGGTGTACAATTATTTTTTGTCGGACCTATCGCAGTTGCCGCTGCCTGGGTCCTTTTTTATGTAGCCTCTGCATGCCTGTAAGCGGCTTCGCTCCATGCACCAGTTCTTCTTGATGCAGGTACCGCACTGGTCTATTCGCACAGCCATTACAGCACCTGGACCGCAAGCGCAGCCCCAAGCATCATGAAGACCATTACCCAAATACCACCGGCTATAAATGTCTCCGTGATCCTTACCCAGTCCACTGGTTTCTTCTTAGGTTTGGTTGCCTGCACTGCCACATAGGACAGCTCCATGCCGGTCCGACCGTCATAGTTCTTGATCTTTGCCATTGCTTATCTCTCCTTCCTAACCTTTATTCATACCCCGGTACACTGGATCCGGTAATCTGCTTTAACTTCTCCGGATAGATCTTGTACCGCCAGGTCTTAGTCCCTGTCTTTTGGGGACTTAAAACCATTCCCAGATCCATGCTACCGTTACGCATATACTTTCTTACGGCTGCTGCCGACAGCCCCAGAAACGGAGCTGCATCTTCTGGTGAAAGATATCTTTTTTCCATGTAAACACCTCCTACTCCAATAAATCCTCAATCTGGCTCCAATGGTAGATCTTCTGTAGTTCTCTTTTTAAACTTATTTTGAATTTCCTGCTTTGAAACCGGAATCCCAACAAGTTTTACATAAAACCGCTCTCGACCACTGGTATAGGCTACTCCACATTCTTTAAACTTCTTGTCATATCGTAAAAAGGCCATTCTTTTACTTGGCGCATTCATATAAAGCTTAAAGTTTGGTAAAGAGTCCGGCCAGACTAAATACATGCAATCCTTTCCGCCATAATCCAATTCAGCATCAATTAACCAGTCGACTGTTCTTTCAAAAACCTTTGAAAGCTTCTCTAAATCGTCCAGATCAATTCTGATCTTCACGTTCTCAATTCCTACCAAACGGTGTTCCTTAATGCCAGCAAGTTTAGCAAGTTCCTTCTGCGTTATGCCCTTTCTTTTTCTGGCTTTGACAATGTTATTTGCGATGTCGCAATAAAAATCAAAGCCAATGTGTTCCGAACTATCTGTTTCATAAAAGCGCATTTCCTTCACCTCTTTTCATTCCTAACTCTCCGTGATACAATTTCTTTATCGAATCCACATACTACGGAGGTTTTTATGTTTCTCGCTCAACTCATTGCCGCCACCACCACAGCTTCAACAGCTGCTCCTACTAATTTTTCGCATTCATTAGACCTATCATGGGTAATCCCAGTAGCTATTAGTGTTACTGCTCTCGTATCTCCTATTTTTGTTTCCCACATTAATAACCAACATGCTTATAAACTCAGACAACTGAACATTGAGCATGAAGAAGAAGAGAAAAAAATGAAACTCAATCATGAAGCTATGCAACGACAGTTTGAAGTTTATTACGCGGATAAAAGAACCGCTTTTAGCGAACTGATGAAAAAAGCTGGTAAATTCTCAACTCGAAAACAAAACCTTGATGATTACGAAGCGCTTCATTCTGCCGTTGATAATGCAATTCTCTTCTGCAATTCAGACACCCAAGAACTCCTTATTTCTTTTATGGAACGGGTTGATAAAGAAATCTTCGGTGGTGGATGCAGCGATCGTGAGCGTATACTTTACACTTCGCTTATTACGACACTTGGCCGCCAGCTCAATCAAGAACTAGAGTCAACCAAACCAGTGATAAAATGCGAATAAAGTAAACATCAATGATATAAATAGCGCCCATACCGGATAGATTTTGTTGTTAGGCTCTATTTTTTTCATTACTCGCACACAAACTGCACCTAAAACCCAGCAACCTACGATTAAGGCAATCTCAACCACCTTTCTCACCCCCTTCTTTATATGAAATTTACGGTTTTATCGTAATCTAAAGGTAAAAAAATAAGCTGTTCATACGGAATACCGTAAACCTCTTCAATTTTTCTTAGAACGGGAATATCTGGATAACTTTTCCCACGCTCATAGTTACCTAATGTATCTACGCTTACACCTATGCGTTTTGCTGCCTCTTCCTGGGTATAACGCTTCATTTCCCTGGCAGTTTTTAGCGTAAAGCGGGATTTTGCTTTCTGCACTTTTGCTCCCTCCTTTCTGACCTACGCTCACTATACTACGGTTTAATCGTAATGTCAACGGTTTTTTCGTAATTTTTTAAGTTTATCTTGATTTTTTTACGGAATAATCATATAATCAAACCATAAGGAGGTTGCAAACATGAGTAATCTTGGAAATAAGGAAATAATGGCGAAAAATATTCAATATTATATGGATAAATATGATAAGACCCGTCAGGAAATGTGTGAGGCATTAGGTGTTAAATACACAACCTTTACTGATTGGGTTAAGGGAAATTCTTATCCGCGAATTGATAAAATCGAATTAATGGCAAATTATTTTGGTATATCAAAGGCTGATTTAGTTGAAGATCATAATGATATGCAACAGACAAAAGAACCCTACTACCTCAACGAAGAAACTCGTGAGATCGCCCAGGAAGTATTTGAAAACCCGGAGCTTCGCTCACTCTTCCACGTTGCTAGGGACATTCCGCCGGAACGCCTGAAAGCACATATAGAATTTATGAAGAATTTAAAAGACCAGGAAAAAGGTAGTTCTGACGAACCTTGCTAATTATTTGTATGCACATTGACAATAATATACTTACCCAGGGAGCTGAAGGGGCGATTATGTCAGCCGCCGGACGATATACAGAAGGAGGCTGGTGCTTATGGTTACATATTCTGATTTATTTCAGTTTGTGATTATGCTTTGTGCTGTGATAACCCTCGTTACTTATTTTACACACAAAAAATAGCGCCCTCGTCCTGGTAAGATAAGGCGCTATTTTTTAGGCTAATGCTTGCCGGCGGCTAGGTGTACTCTAGCTTTCAGCTCTCTCGTTAAGTATATTATAGGTCAAACCATTTTATTTGTCAAATACACAAAGGAGAATGCTTTTGAATAATCCACTACTATCTGAAGCGATTGGTGTTTACTATCTGGATATGGATACCTCTGTAGAAGAACAGATCAGTTTTAACTCTGACGGCAGCTTTTCTATTTTTATCAATGCCAAGTTAAACTATGAACGCCAAATGCTGGCTTACCAGCATGCCATACGGCATATTATGCAAAATGATTTTTCCAAAGCTGATGCCGATGAAATTGAAAAAGCTATGTAAGGTATAATCCACTAAAGGAGGCAAATATGGCAATTGTAACTTCTTATTTTCAAAATGGTCAACTTGTTAAAATACTTCCAACAGATAATTGCAATCAGTATACATCCCGGTATATTATTTCTGATGGACAACGATTTGATTTAGAACTCGCTTCAGATATTGTCAATATTCCTATTCCTATTTTTAAGTCAACTAATCATTTACCAAGTATTTCCAAATCATTAGACTATGTTATTTATAGAAAAGCTGGTGATTTAAAACAAAGAGACTTATTCGATTTATCCATTATATGCCTCAGAAAAGCAAATGAGTTAATGAGCTATTCTCCAATTCATTGGAACAAAAGCAATTATTTTTATATCGTGTTAGAACTTACGCGTGCAGAACGATTTGAGGAAGCAAAAAAAGAAAAAGAATTCATCGAAACCCACTATCATGATAATTATAGCCTTGAAATATTACATACAGGATGTTTGAAAAAAATATTGCATGATGCAAGTACATTAAAAACAGACCTTGTAGAATCTGACGCTGCCCCAAATTGTAATGCTGTGTGCGCTAAGTATCGCAAACGCATATATAGTTTAACCGGAAAAGATTCACGTTTTCCGCAAATAACACCAGAAATATATAATTGTGGATTATTATTTTACCCATTCATCTATGGTGTAAGTGTTCCTAAATATTGTTCTAAAGAAGATATTTTTACTTATAATAATAGACCTTTTATAGATGATCGAACAGAAGAAGAAAAAAGCAATTATAATCTTTATAATGCGAAAGCAATTCTCGAAGATAGAAAAGCTACAGACTTCTTAGAATACAAACAAATTTGTTTTTATCTTCCAAATTTAAAGCCGAAAAGTTTTATCGCATATCAAAAAATGAAATTGAAAAACACTGAAGAGTTTCAAGAACTTATGCAAGTAGCTGAGGAAAATCGAATTGATATTGAATTATAAACCTTTTCTTTGGTTGTTATAGAAAAATTTTAGCTGTCAGTCTCCTTGTGAGGCTGTGAATTGAAATGAAATGAAACGCAATACTATCACAGAAAGGAAGTATTCACTATGATGTATCCATACTTAACATTGAATGATGATACGGAGATTACCCACTCCGAAGTACGTCCGGATGGCCGCGTGAAGGTTTACATTGAAACTCCCGATGAAAAAGATGGCTTTCATGATGCCACCTGTTATCTTCCAGATTATACCTGGGAAAGCATTCACGGATATTCTGATCAGGAAATGGAATATTTTAAACGTCTGATCCATGATAACGCTCATCTTATTCTGGAATTTGCCCAGGAAGGAGGCGTATTGAATGCCTCAAATTTTTAGGATTGGCTCCTATATCGTTTACTTCTGGTCAAACGAAGGAATGCCTTTAGAACCTGTTCACGTTCATATTGCAGAAGGAAGAGCCTCCGCAAATGCTACAAAAGTCTGGATCACACGCTCCGGTCACACTCTTCTTTGCAATAATAATTCAAAAATTCCACCCAAAATCTTGCGTGGTATCATGAGAATGATAGAAGCCAACAGCTCTGAAATTATTGAACGCTGGATAGATCAGTTTAATGAACAATCTTTCTATTGTTAGATCAGCTTTCACGAATTTTGGGGTATCAGAAAGAACTTATTGAATTGAGATTAAAATAAAGGGGAACTATGAGTAAGGATTTTACAAAAGAAGACGTTATTGCTAATAAAAAAGCAGCAATAAAAGAATTAAATAAATTATTGGAGCGTTACATTAACGAGCCATCTGGAGCACATTTAAAAAAGGCTAATTTAATTTCTTATTGGCTTAAAGATTATGTACGCTTCATAAATTTTGAAGAACAATTTGATCCTAAACGCAATATTGCTTATAAACGTGGAAATATCGTAAAAATTAATTTTGGTTTTAACATTGGAAGTGAGTACGGAGGACTGCATTATGGTGTTGTGCTAGATAATCATAATGCTCAATCATCTCCTGTTTTAACAGTCATTCCACTCACTTCCGTAAAAGATAATAAAGAAATACATAACAATAATGTTGAACTTGGCAACGAATTATATCGCTTATTAAAAATAAAATATGATACTATCAATCAAAGTTTAAAAGAAGAACAGACTGAAATTGCTACTACATTACAGGCATTTGCTTCGTTGATTTCTCTCTCCAGTAACACTGCTAAAGAGCTTGCTGCATGCGATAAAGGCAGCAATGAATTTTCTCAAAAACTATTAGCAACTCAACAATATCTTGAAGATGCTGCATCACTTCAAGCCACATGGGAAAAGAAAAAGAAACATAACCAAGCAGAATTAGAATATCTTAATAAAATCGGTCAAGAAATATCTCAAATGAAAGAAGGAAGTATTGCGCTTATAAATCAAATTACTACAGTCAGTAAAATACGTATTTTTGATCCGAGAAATTTAAAGGGTGTTTTATCTGGAATATCTCTTTCTGAAGAAAGCATGATAAAAATAAACAATAAACTCAAAGAATTGTATGTTTTTAACTAATTTAAAATTTTTCATAATATTTTCTTGACTACGAGCATACTATCTAGTATAATAGCTATGCGCGATAGTAATGGCTGTCGCAAACATCGCCTTTAGGGCATAAATGAAGACATAAGCTATTATGTGAAGACCTCGTAGTAATACGGGGTCTTTTACGTTTTTAAGCAACATGTAAGTAATTCTTACATGCTCAACTGTTCGGAATTTCCAAACAGCTTATAATAACACTATTTTTTAAGAAAGTAAAAACCGCCCGGTATTGGCGTACCGAACGGCTTTACATAGATTTTCTCTTGCCAGATTGCTCCGGAAGATATAGTTTTCACACACATAAATTATATCATTCTTGAGGCACTCTGGCAAGGGTGCCTTTTTTGTACCCATTTTACCCTCAAAACCGGAAATTTATAATTGCGACGTCGCAATCAAAGGAGAAATGATATATGCCAAGAAGAAAAAAGCACAGCCGCCTCCCAAACGGCTACGGCTCCATACGCTACCTTGGAAAGAACCGGAAGAACCCATACGCAGTCCATCCGCCTGCAAATATCGACGGAGACCGCCCTGCAGCCCTCTGCTACGTTGATGAATGGATGAAGGGCTTCATCATACTGACCGCCTACAAAGCCGGCACCTACAAGCCTGGAATGGAAAAGGATCTGGAAGTGTTATCTGCAGACGAAAAGAATCTGGACACTCTGGCCCAGAAACTCATGGCAGACTACAGCCTGATCAAGGGCGTAACCCCTCCAGAAAAGCCTATGACCTTTGCAGATGTTTATCAACTTTTCTATGCGAGAAAATTCCGCGAAGGCAATAAACTTTCAAAAAGCAGCCGAGATTCTATGAGAGCAGCCTATAGAAACTGTTCTGTTCTTCATGATCGCCCATGGAACTCTTTAAAATCTGTTGATTTTCAAAATGTTTTAGACAACTGTCCTCTTAAGTATAGCAGCATCGAACTAATACGAAACCTTTTTCGCCAAATGTGTACTTTTGCCGTAGATACCGATATTTCTGATAAGAATTACGGACAAAAACTGATAATCAATAAAGACGATGATGATGAACATGGCGTTCCACTTACTACCAGGGATTTGTTGACTTTATGGTGCCATTCAGATAATGACACTGTAGAATTGCTCTTAATACTCTGCTATTCTGGCTGGCGTATTAATGAGGTTCCTAAATTACACGTTGATCTGGAGAACGGCTACTACGAAGGTGGTATAAAAACCAAAGCTGGCAAAGACAGAATTGTTCCTATTCATTCTTCTGTCTACCCTCTTGTAAAACGTCGATATGAAAGATATGGCACTCTTTTACCTATAAGCACATGCGCTTTCAGGCAAAACATGTACCAGGTCTTAGCACAGTTGGGAATAAAAAAACACACACCACATGACTGCCGACACACATTCTCAAAATTTTGCGAACTCTATCATGTAAATGAAAATGACAGAAAACGTATGCTTGGGCATTCCTTCGGAAATGATATTACCAACCGTGTTTACGGTCATCGTGATCTAAAAGATCTGAAAATGGAAATTGAGAAAATAGATAAAGAATATTTTGTGACTTTATTGTGACCAATAGACCCAAAGAATACCGCTTTTTTCTAAAGAGTTTAAAAGGATAGAAATTGAAAGGAACCGCATAAAATCTTGATTTTTATGCAGTTTCCATTCAATTCTAATTACTTCAAAACGGTAAAGTTTTTAAGTCTTTTTTAAATCTCTGCAACAAAACAGGAGCCTTCCCATATAATTACAGGAAAGCTCCTTTTTTTATATACAATATAGTTTTGAAACCTTTTAACAGGCTTTTATTATCTTGCCATCTCACTCTGTGGTCCGGTCTGATTATGGGCCTTGATAATGGTCTCGATTTCTTCCAGGTTAGAGGATGGAAGATCTCCAGGAATGGTGTTCTTTACAGCTGCTGTGGCGTTTCCAAAAGCAACTGCCTTCTGGCAGTCACCACCGCTGCTTAACAGGCCGTAGAGAGCGCCGGAAATATAAGCATCACCACTACCGATACGGTCTACTACTTCAATGTCACGATATGGCTCTTCTTCGTAGAAAGTATCTCTTGCTGCATCATAGATCACAGAACCAAAGGTATGGCGTTTCGGGCTGTGTACGATACGCTGGGTGGAAGCTACGATAGAGATCGGATATTCTTCTGTAAAGCTCTTCATCATTTCTTTTGCTGTACCAGTCTTTAAGAAGGTCAGTCTTGCAGTATCTTCAGAGCAGAAGAAGATATCTACATAAGGAAGGATACGCTCAATGCATTCTCTTGCTTCATCACCCGTCCACAGGTTTCCACGGAAGTTTACATCAAAAGAAACCAGGGTTCCTGCTTCTTTGAAACGTTTGATCATCTCAATGGTAGTCTCTCTGATCTTCTCACTAAGAGCCAGAGTAATACCGGTGGTATGGAAACACTTGGAAGCTGTGTATACTTCCTCCGGGATCTCATCAATATCCAGAGTAAAGAAAGAACTGTTCATACGGTCATAAATAACCTTTGGTTTTCTTGGGTATGCACCGTTTTCATAGTAATAAATACCTACACGGGCTGATGGAGAATGATCATACATAAAAAAGTCATCACTGACACCAAAGGAACGGATCTTACCTTTCATAAAGCTGCCGATATCATGTGACGGAAGTTTGGAGATAACACCGGTATGAAGGCCTAACAGAGACGCACCAACTGCTACGTTTAATTCTGCACCGCCTACCTGTTTTACAAATGTATCACCTCTGGAAAGACGGTCATTGTCTGGTGGTGACAGTCTTAAAAGAAGCTGACCTAATGTCAGCAGGTCAAATGTTCTTCCTTTTATCTCTCCCATTTTCATATCCTCCTGAAGTTTAAAAAATTTTCATAAACGTATTATTAAAGAAAATTTCTAAAGAAAAGGCCTGTCTGAAAATACATTCCAGGAACGCTATTTCCAAACAGGCCTTTCGGTCTTAATTTTTAACTCTTAAGAAGAGTAATTATCTCTGTACACGACCTGAACCGTCGCCGCCTGCTAAGGTTTCAACTTCTGCACGGGTTACCAGGTTGAAGTCTCCAGGGATGGTGTGCTTTAATGCGGAAGCTGCTACTGCGAATTCCAGAGCTGCCTTCATATCCTTGCCATCAGCCAGACCGCAGATCAGACCACCTGCGAAAGAGTCGCCGCCGCCTACACGGTCAACGATTGGAGCGATGTGGTACTTTCTGGAGTGGTAGAATTCACGAGTCTGTCCGTCCATGATGCAAGCAGACCAGTCATTGTTGGAAGCGCTGTGGCTTTCACGTAAGGAGCTGATGATGTACTTAAATCCGAACTTGTCAGCCATCTGATTGAAGATGTCAACGTATCCAGCTAATTCCAGTTCTCCGGAAGTAACATCAGTGTTGCCTGGCTTGAAGCCAAGAACCTTCTCTGCATCCTCTTCGTTACCGATGCAAACATCAACATACTGCATCAGGTTGGTCATAACCTTCTGAGCCTTCTCGGAAGACCACAGTTTCTTACGGAAGTTTAAGTCTACGGAAACAGTTACGCCGTGAGCCTTAGCTGCCTTTAAAGCTGCCTCAGTCAGTTCGATTGCTGCATCGCTGACAGCTGGAGTAATACCGGTGAAGTGGAACCAGTCAGCATCAGCAAAGATCTCATCGAAGTTGAACTCATCTGCAGTTGCAGTAGAGATAGAGCTGTGTGCACGGTCATAAACTACGTTGGAAGCTCTCATTGCAGAACCGGTCTCTAAGTAGTAAATTCCCAGTCTCTCACCGCTTCTTGCGATGTACTTTGTACCTACATTGTATTTTCTTAAAGCTGCTACTGCGCACTCACCGATTGGGTTAGCTGGTACTGCAGTAACGAACTGTACGTCATGACCATAGTTAGCTAAAGATACAGCTACGTTAGCCTCGCCGCCGCCGTAGTTTACATCAAACTCATCTGCCTGGATAAATTTTTCATTATTTGGGGTAGATAATCTTAACATGATCTCGCCCATGGTAACAATCTTTGCCATTTTAATATTCTCCTTAAGATATGTGAAAATTGATCTTACAGTTCAGCGCATGGCTGAACTGTAAGAAATTTATTAACAATTATGCTCTTGCTGCTGCTACAGCCTTAACGAATTCCTGAGCCTTTGCAGTTACAGCTGCGAAATCACCAGTCTTAGCGCCCTTTGTAAGGCTGCTTCCGGTACCAACTGCGTATGCACCAGCATGGATCCACTTATCAACGTTGTCTACGTCAACACCGCCGGATGGCATGAACTCACCCTGTGGCAGAGGTCCCTTGAAGGAGCTGATAGCTGCAGGTCCTACGATATTTCCTGGGAAGATCTTGATTACATCGCATCCAGCTTCCATAGCGGTAATAGCTTCGCTTGGAGTCATAACGCCTGGCAGCATTGGTACTCTGTAACGGTTGCAAAGCTTGATGGTCTCTACATTTAAGCCTGGGCTTACGATGTAGTTAGCACCTGCTAAGATGCAAGCTCTTGCAGTCTCTGGATCCAGAACGGTACCAGCACCGATCACGATCTTGTCATTGTCTTTATACTTGTCAGCCATCTTCTTGATGAAGCCTACTGGATCACCGTCATCCATAGTCATGGTCAGCTCGATAAAGTTGATGCCACCTTCAATAATAGCATCTACTACCTTCTCACCCTGCTCATAATTCTTTGCACGTACTACAGCAACCAGGCAGTCTTCTTTCAGTCTTGCTAAAACATGTTCTTTTTTCATTTTTCTTCTCCTTCTTTCGATGAGGTTCGTAAATACGAATTAATTTCATATTTACGATTTATACTTAAATTTTAATAGTTACCAACTGATTTGTCAACAGCAAAACAGATAAATTATTATCTTTTATCCTGTTTTATTTACCCAAAAATCCCAAAAGTCTTGAAAGCGCTTTTGCCTTCTCGCAAACCAGCCTTCCTAAGGCGTCATAATCCTCTGTAGGCTTGTAAAGACTGGACACACTGATGGCCCCGATCACATTCCCATCCGGGCCGAAAACAGGGGAACCTACACATTCCATATGTTCCTCCAACTCCCTTGCGTCAAAGGCGTATCCATTTTCCCGGACCCGATCCAGTTCTTCTATGAAATGAGTCTTGTCCTGAATGGTACGCTGGGTATGGGGACGGAAATTGATCCGGTCTGCTAAGGCATCCCGCTCTTCCTGCTCCATATTTGCCATAATGGCCTTTCCAAGGGAAGTACAGTACAATGGGTTCTTGGTTCCTACAGTCGCTGTTGTGATAATGGGATTTTCCGGCTCAAATTTACAGATGTAAACAATAGAGTCATCTGAACGCACTCCAAAGAATACGGTCTTTCCCACTTCTTTCGCAAAAGCTTTTAATACAGGATCAATGGTACCGATAAAATCCAGGTTATTTGTATAATTAATTCCTACACGATAAGCAGTAAGTCCGATGGTATAACGCTGCTTCTGCCCCTTTACCACATGGACCATACCTGTATGTGCCAGTGTTGTGATAATGTCATAGGCGCTGGTCTTTGGAAGTTCTAACTTCTCACAGATCTCATCCAGTGTAATACCATCCGGCTTTTTGGAAACCATTTTCAGTATATCCACTGTGCGCAGCGTTGTCCGGTTTAATTTCATTTATGTTCCTCCTGCATCAGGTTCTGTCGATCATATATGTCTTTTGGATTTGGTCGTATATATGTTTCTTATACGCATATACGATTTTCTTCTTTTAGTATAGCGCATCCTGAAACAGATTACAAGATGCGCTTTTGTTTTCCTGGCACAGTCAGATCAAATTCCGTTGCCGGTCATGCAACGCATGAACCGTAACTGTTTTGTTCACTAATACTTACAGAGTTACACCCTGTTTGAAGATTGCCATATCATGAAAACCGGCTGCTTCTGATTTAACCTTGCGTCCGGAAGCAACTTCCAATACATAGTTTAACAGATCCTGTGCCAGTTCTTCTTTGGTCTTATCCTCTACCATCTGTCCCGCATTGAAATCGATCCAGTTGGACTTGTGTCCTGCAAGCTTGGAGTTACTGGAGATCTTTACAGTTGGAACAGGGGAAGCAAACGGAGTGCCGCGGCCGGTAGTAAACAATACCATATGAGCGCCGGATACTGCCAGCGCAGTTGCTGCTACCAGGTCATTTCCAGGTGCGCTTAAGAGGTTTAATCCCTTAACCTTAACTGGCTCCGCATACTCTAATACACCCTTTACTAAAGAACTTCCTGACTTCTGGGTGCATCCTAAGGATTTATCCTCCAGAGTAGAGATACCGCCCTTCTTGTTACCTGGGGATGGGTTCTCATAAATAGTCTGGTTGTGGCTGGTAAAGTAGTTCTTGAAGTTGTTGATCAGAGCTACGGTCTTGTCAAAAAGCTCCGGAGTTGCGCAGCGGTTCATTAACAGAGTCTCTGCACCAAACATTTCCGGAACCTCTGTTAAAATAGTAGTTCCGCCCTTGCTTACTAACAGATCAGAGAAAGCACCAACTACAGGGTTTGCAGTGATACCGGAAAGTCCGTCAGAACCACCGCACTTCATACCGATGATCAGTTCGCTTGCGTCGATCTTCTCTCTGGAGAATGCGTTTGCATAGGTTGCCAGTTCTTCCAGGATACCCATAGCGGTCTCCATCTCATCTTCTACATCCTGGCACTGTAAGAATTTAACACGCTGCTCATCATACTCGCCAATGTAATCCATTAATACAGGAATATTGCTGTTCTCGCAGCCAAGTCCTAATACCAGAACACCTGCTGCATTTGGATGATGGATCATGTCTGCCAGAACTTTTCTGGTGTTTTCCTGGTCATCACCCATCTGGGAACATCCATATGGATGCTGGAATGCAATGATATCTTCTACATTTCCGCCTACAAACTTCTTTGCAGCAGTCTCAAGAGCCTTTGCAATAGAGTTTACACAGCCAACAGTTGGAACGATCCAGATCTCATTACGGATACCGACTTTTCCGTCTGCTCTGCGGTAGCCGTCAAAGTATACATGCCCAGATGGCTCTACGTCCTTGCTTCCTTCTGGTTTATACTCATAAGAAAGAACATCGCCTAAAGCGGTCTTTACATTATGAACATGTACCCATGCGCCTTTTTCAATAGCTTCTTTTGCGTAGCCGATACGGAAACCGTATTTAACTACCTCTTCACCCTGTGCAATGGCACGAAGGGCAAATTTATGTCCCTGTGGGATATCCTGGACCAGAGTTACCTTTTCTCCTGCTACATCCAGGGTCTCTCCTTCATTTAAAGGACGAAGAGCAACGGCAACGTTATCATTCTGATTGATCTTGACAATGTCCTGCATGGTCTTTAATCTCCTATCTTTGTTTTTGTACTCAGGAAACCTTCCCAAAATAAAATCTGTTGCAAAAGATTCCGGAATACATTTGATTTATTTTAACTACAGATCACTTTGTAAGTGCTTACAATCATTCTACCTATTTTCTACACAGAAGTCAATAGAAAACTGTTGCAATCTTTATTAGTAGTATGTATAATAGACTTAGCGTGTAAGCGCTTACAGAATGTGAGGTGGATTACTGAATGAATATATATGACGTTTCTGAGCGCGCAGGCGTTTCCATTGCTACGGTTTCCCGTGTACTCAACGGCAATCCCAACGTAAGTGAACGCACCCGCAAGAAGGTTCTGGCTGTAATGGATGAGTTGGGTTATACCCCCAATGTTTTTGCCAGGGGACTGGGACTTGATACCATGCAGACCATCGGTATCATGTGTTCTGACTCTTCTGATCCTTATCTTGCTGAGGCGATCTACTATCTGGAGCGGGAACTGCGCAGTCATAATTATGATTCTATCCTCTGCTGTACCGGTTACGACCTGGATGTAAAACAGAAGTATTTTAATCTGCTTCGCTCCAAGCGCGTGGATGCTATTATCCTGGCAGGTTCCAAATTTGTGGAAATGCGTTCCCGGGATAATAATTATATTATAGAAGCTGCCGCAGACGGACTTCCTGTAATGTTAGTAAACGGTTATCTGGAAGGAAAGAATATCTACAGTACTGTCTGTGATGATTATGCCTCTATGTATGATGCCACATTACAGCTGATCCATTCAGGACACAGCCGTATCCTTTATCTTTACACCAGCGTTTCCTACAGCGGTGTTAATAAGATGGAGGGCTACAAAGCAGCATTGAAAGAAAATCGTATCCCGGTTGAGGACTCCATGATTCATCAATGTTCCAAGAGTTTTGAAAATTCCAGGGATCTTCTTTTAAGCCTGAAAGAAGAAGGGCTGAAATTTGACGCAGTTTTGGCTTCTGACGATTCACTGGCCGTAGGAGCCGTAAAATATGCCCATACAGCCGGTATTTCCATGCCGGAAGAGCTTAGTATTATCGGGTATAATAATTCTCTCCTGGCACGTTGTACAGATCCGGAGATCACATCCATTGACAGCAAGGTAGAAGCACTTTGCACCACTACTGTCAATACTTTAATGGGGGTTTTCAGTGGCGCTAATGTCCCAAACCGGACAACCATCGCCTCTGCTTTAATAAAAAGAAAAACCACAAACTTTTAAATTCCAATTTTAAAGGAGGATTTACCACTATGAAACAGTTTTTGGACAAGGACTTCTTATTATCCACAGACATGGCAAAAACAATCTATCATGATTACGCAGAAAATATGCCGATCTTAGACTATCACTGCCATATCAACCCACAGGAGATCTATGAAGACCGTAAGTTTGAAAACATTACCCAGGTATGGCTGGGCGGCGACCATTACAAATGGCGTCAGATGCGTTCTAACGGTGTTGATGAGAAATACATTACCGGCGACGGCACAGACAGAGAGAAATTCCAGGCATGGGCTGAGACAATGCCTAAACTGATCGGCAACCCACTGTATCACTGGAGCCACTTAGAGTTAAGAAGATACTTTGGATACGAAGGCTACTTAAACGGCGATACTGCTGAGGAAGTATGGAACCTGTGCAACGCTAAGTTACAGGAAGACTCCATGACTGTCCGTAACCTGATCAAGCAGTCTAACGTTACTCTGATCTGCACCACTGATGATCCTGTTGACTCTCTGGAATGGCACAAGAAACTGGCTGAAGATACTACTTTTGATGTACAGGTTCTGCCAGCATGGCGTCCAGACAAGGCTATGAACGTAGAGAAGCCAACTTTTGCTGCTTACATGGATCAGTTATCCAAGGTCAGCGGTGTTGAAGTAAAAGATTTCGCATCCTTAAAGGAAGCTTTAAAGAACCGTATGGATTTCTTTACTTCCATGAAGTGCTGTGTATCTGACCACGCATTAGAGTATGTTATGTACGTTCCAGCTACTGAGGATGAAGTAAACGCTATCATCGCTAAGGGCTTAAAGGGCGAAGCAATCTCCAGAGAAGAAGAATTAAAGTACAAGACCGAGTTCATGCTCTTCGTTGCAAAAGAATACACCAAGAGAAACTGGGTTATGCAGCTTCACTACGGATGCAAGCGTGACAACAACGCTTACATGTTTGACAAGTTAGGCGCAGATACCGGTTACGACTGCATCAACAACTACGCTCCAAGCGCACAGATGGCAGATTTCTTAAATGCATTAAGCGCAACCAATGATATTCCTAAGACTATCATTTACTCCTTAAATCCAAACGACAACGCTTCCATCGGCACCATCATCGGCTGCTTCCAGGAGAAATTCCCAGGAAAGATCCAGCAGGGTTCCGCTTGGTGGTTCAATGATCACAAGGTAGGTATGACCGATCAGATGGTATCCCTGGCTAACTTAGGCTGCCTGGGCAACTTCATCGGTATGCTGACCGACTCCAGAAGCTTCTTATCCTACACCAGACATGAGTACTTCCGTCGCGTTCTCTGCGCACTGGTTGGCGGCTGGGTAGAAAACGGCGAATATCCGGCAGATATGAAGTCCTTAGAGTCCATCGTTAAGGGCATCAGCTACAACAACGCTGTTCAGTACTTCGGATTTGATCTGGATGTTGTGAAATAAATAGGGACAACGAACGAATTGTCTGCGCAAGCAGACAGTAGAGTGCGTCAGCACGGAATTCGTGAGTCTAATCGTGAGTCTACACCAGATGCAAAAAGCGCCCCGCCTCACAATGTGAGGTTGGGCGCTTTCTTAATGCCTGCAATTACTTTTCTTATCTCTATTCTTCTTTTAAGTATCCCTTTTTCCGCAGTTCCTGCTCAATAAAATCCAGATTTTTCTCCGATTCCGCAGTCACTGTATGATAATGGTAATCCCCGGTCAAAACCTTTAAAGGCTGTGCATTGTAGCGGTTCATGCGGTCTACAAACTCTGCTACATCCAGGCGGTTGTTGATGATCAGATCTGCACGGATCTGCCCATACAGCGGATGATCCACTGCCACATCCAGCACATGGCCACCATAATCTACAATGGTCTGAAGTTCGTCCTGGGTATCTTTGGTAGAATGGCAGACGCAGAACACCCGGATACATTTTCTCTTTTTTTCACTTTCCCGGTCAAGAACATATCCCCTGTAAGTAGAAAGGATCTTCTTATCTTCTGCCCGCAAAAGAGCAATATCCTGAACGATCACCTGGCGGCTTACCTTAAAACGATGAGCCAGTTCTGTTCCAGATAATGGAATGTCGCTCTCCTCTAACAGTGAAAGAATGCCATCTCTTCTTTTTCCGCCTTCTGTCATGATAAAATTCCCTCCTTTTGCGCAGCATGTTCTCTCATTGAGAGCAGTCTGACCATTCGCTGTATACTGCATACGTTTTCTTTTATGCTAAAAAGCGTCCCCTTTCATTCAAGGAGACGCACTTCATCGTTGCAAAGGTTGTGAGTAAAACGGTAAGCCGGGTTATGTCGTTGGATGGTCATCTATCTAGTACTACTGTCGCCAGCAGCATCAAGCAACCTACCCGAAAGCTGACGGGCCGCCATATGCTCTCTGTTTGGTCTTGCTTCGGATGGGGTTTACATGTGCCCCGCCTGTTACCAGCCGGGCGGTAGTCTCTTACACTGCCATTCCACCCTTACCTGCTGCAAATGCAGCGGGCGGTATATTTCTGTTGCACTGTCCCTAGGGTCACCCCCGCCAGACGTTATCTGGCATCCTGCCCTGTGAAGCCCGGACTTTCCTCTCCTGCGTCCTCTCGGTGTCGCAGCAGCGACCATCTGTCTTACTCACAACTTGTTTATTTTAGCATAGTTTCTTTGCCATGTCCATGGGTAAATCCAAAAATATCATATTAAAAATATCATATGTGGACACTTGCTATCCTACACATCCAGACAGCTTCCGCCGATAAATTCCCTTAAAATAGAGTTTTTCGGTATATCCTCGCTGCTGACCCCGATAAAATAATCCAGGAATTTAAGAAGTCGCTTTGCTTCTGTATATTCCGGACAATCCTTTGGAATTCCAAAAAGCAGCGGCTCCACATACTGTTTTAACACTGCCAGCTCATAAATGAGAGCAGAGTTAAACATAGCATCTGCCTCTTCCTGATAGGGGAAAATATTTTCCTCTTCTCCCTTTCGCACAGATGGCCACATACGGATGGTATCCTGGGCTGACGCCCCTCTTGTCCTTGCATCACGGATCATACGGCGCAGCAGACGGCCATCTGTCGTAGGGATACGGTTGTGCTCGTCAATATTTAACTGGGTCAGAGCACTGATATAGATCTTAAACTTGCTCTCTCTTGGAAGAGAATAGGATAAACGGTCATTTAAGCAATGGATCCCCTCGATCACCAGGATATCATCTTTTCCCAGTTTCAGAAAATCTCCCTTGTATTCCCGTTCTCCTTTTTTGAAGTTATAATAAGGCAGTTCCACACGCTCTCCTCTTAAAAGAGCCTGCATATCCTGATTAAACTGTTCTACATCCAGACATTCCAGGATCTCATAATTATAATTACCATTTTCATCCCTTGGACTGTCCACACGGTTGACAAAATAGTTATCTACCGCGATTGGATGCGGCTTTAAGCCAATAGCCTCCAACTGTACGGACAACCGATGGGAAAATGTTGTCTTTCCAGAGGAAGAAGGACCTGCGATCATAACGATCTTGGCAGTTTTGCGCTCTGCGATCTGGGCCGCGATCTCTGCGATCCGTTTCTCCTGAAGCGCCTCCTGGATCAGGATCAAATGGGACATATCTCCAGCTGCGATCTTGTCATTTAATGCGCCTACTGTCTCCAGATCCAGACGTTTCCCCCACTCTGAAGAGTCCGCAAGTGTATGGAACAGCTTTGGCAGCGGCGCAAACTCCGGCAGCACTGTTGGTGCCAACATAGACGGCAGCATGAGCACAAAGCCATATTCATACAACTTCAGATTGAAATAACGGATATATTTTGTATTGGGAACCATATATCCGTAGAAATAATCCTCAAATCCGTCAATACTGTAAACATTGACTCTGGATACACGGCGGTAGAGGAACAGACGCTCCTTATCGTACATCCGGTGTTTGTGAAAACGCTCTATGGCATCATCCGTAGAAATACTGCGCTTTAAAATCGGGATCTCCTGATCTACGTATTCCTGCATTTTGGCTTTCACCTGGTCAAGAAGCTCCTGGTTCAATGTGAAACTTCCTCTTGCTTCTACAAAAAAACCTTTTCCAATAGAAAAATCCACAATGACCTTTTCCACATTTTCAGGACCTGCCACTGCGTAAAATGCCTTCAGCATCAGAAGGGTGGCACTTCGCTGATATGCGGAAATTCCCGGCTTTTGTCTTGCAGTAATGAACTGCACTTCGCCTTCCCTTATCTTTTCCTGCAGTTCCTGGAGTTTTCCATTTACCTGGACTAATAATATTTCATCGGAATACCCGCTTTGATACTCATCTGCTATCACCTGCCAGGTAATATCATCCGGATATTCCTTTATCTGGGTATTTATTTTCAGTTGGACCATAGGCATCCTCCTTTTCAAAAATGTATTGCTGTACATAGAAAACAATTATAAAAGAACTGTAGGCCATGCAGATGGCGCTGTAACGATCTCCATCTCTACCGGCAGATTTTCCTTCAGATATCCAGCCATATACTGGATAAAAATATGCTCCATTCCGTAATGACCTGCATCGATCACTGCCATATTCCTGGCTGCTGCATCAATTCCCTGGTGATGGCTGATATCACCTGTTACCAGCGCCTTTGCGCCTGCATGGATGGCTTCTTCGATCACACTTCCGCCAGCTCCAGGACAAAGTGCCACTTTTTCTACTTCCATATCCATCAGTTCTTCCCCATACACCAGAACAAAAGGAAGATCAAAAGCCTGCTTTACTTTTTCTGCCAGTGCTTTTACAGTCAGCTTTTCCGCCAGGTTTCCTGTTTTTCCAATACCATATGCCACAGAATTTCCATTTATTTCCATATCCCCCATAGCTTCCAACGGCTCCGTATCCTTTAAAGAAAGACGTTCTGCTGCCAGATCTGCCATACAGCCGGGTGCTGCATCAAAATTGGTGTGCATGGCATAGTAGGAAATATCTGCCTGGATCAGCTTTACCAGACGTCTGGTAATAAAATTCTGGTCATTCACTTTTTTAATAGCCTTAAAAATAAGGGGATGATGGGTCAAAAGCATATCTGCTCCTGCCTTAATGGCTGCATCCACCACCTGGTCCGTTGCATCTAAAGCAATATAGATTTTTTTTACCTCTTTATCACTGCGTCCTGCTAACAGCCCCGGATTATCCCAATCACAGGCACAGCTTTCAGGAGCCAGTTTTCCCAATATTTCGATCACTTCACTGCATTTCATCTTGTGCCTCCCTGATACATGAAAGTTCTTCTTTTAAAGCCTTGCAGGCAGCTGCCTGTCCTGCGGTCAGCTCTTCCTCGCTCTTTCCTGCAAATCCTTTTAAGATCCCTTCCACTCTTTTTTCTTCTTTTAAAAGATACTGCTTTAAAACGGCATCCCTGCGTTTGATCAAAACCGCTCCGAAGCGATACTCAGGGAGCGTTTTACAGACACAAGCGTCTTTTTCATTTGTTCCAAAACCAGCTTTTATCACTGTATAAAACTTTCCCTCATCCAGTATCATTGCCTCGTTTTCAATAAAGAAGCCATTTTCCTTCAGATAACGGCGGAACTTTTCCAAATCCGACTGCGGTGAAAAGATCCAGTGGCGGATACTGCTCCATAACTGCTTTCCAGCCTCTAAAATGCTGATCTCCAGTTCACCGCCCATTCCCGCAATGATAACTGTATCGGCTTCTTTGGCCTGTAATTTTTCCAGTCCGTTGCTTAAACGGGTCTCTATGGAAATAGCTGCATCCCCCACGTCATGTCTGTATTCTTCTATGTGTTCATCTGCCCTTGCCAAAGGACCTTTTCTCACATCCATAGCCAGAGCACTTTTAATTTTTCCAATTTCTGCCAGATAAATAGGCACATATCCATGATCTGTACCGATATCTGCGATCCGGCTGCCTTCCGGTACAAAAGAAGCAACCAGCTTTAAACGTTCTGAAAGGCGAAGCCTTGTCTTCTTTATCTCTGTTTCCTGTATCTTTTCTGTCATATTTGTCCTTCAACTTTCTAAATAGTCCTTTAATTTCCGGCTTCTGCTGGGGTGGCGCAGTTTGCGCAGGGCTTTATCCTCGATCTGGCGGATCCGTTCCCTGGTCACATGAAACTGCTTTCCCACTTCTTCCAATGTTCTTGGCTGCCCGTCATAAAGCCCAAACCGCAATGACAATACCTGCTGTTCTCTCGGAGTCAACGTTTTTAATACTTCCATCAGCTGCTCATGTAAAAACACAAAAGAAGCCTCATCCTGCAAAAAAGACATTTTTTCATCCTGGATAAAATCCACCAGATGACTGTCCTCTTCCTCTCCCACCGGTGTTTCCAAAGAAACCGGCTCCTGGGCCATATTCAGCACTTCTTCTACTTTTTTGCTGGTCATATGTAAGCGTTCTGCAATTTCCTGAGTAGTAGGTTCCCGTCCCAGTTCCTGAAGCATCCTTCTGGAACTTCGCATCACCCGGTTGATGACTTCTACCATATGCACCGGGATGCGGATAGTCCTTGCCTGATCTGCTATCGCCCTTGTAATGGACTGGCGGATCCACCAGGTAGCATAGGTGCTGAAACGGTAGCCTTTTTCGTAATTAAACTTCTCTACCGCCCGCATAAGCCCCAGGTTTCCTTCCTGGACCAGATCTAAAAATGCCATTCCCCTGCCTGCGTAATGCTTGGCAATACTGACTACCAGCCGCAGATTTGCCCTTGCCAGTTTCTCTTTTGCTTCTCTGCTTCCGGCCCTTACTTCCTTTGCCAGCATTAATTCTTCTTCCGGGGTTAAAAGGGAAATTTTTCCAATTTCTTTTAAATACAGGCAGACCGGATCCGCCTGCCCCGTTTTTTCCTCTGATACAGGTTCACTTTCCCCTGCATCCTGCTCTTCCCCTTCATCCAGGATCTGAACCTGGTTTTCCGCTAATATGTCAAGAACGCGGTCCAGTTCTTCCTCTTTCAGCTCTTTTGGTCTGAAATACCGGAAAATATCACGATATTCCAACTGCCGTTTCCCGGCACGGGCATCTGCTAAAAGCCGTCCCATTTTTTCCTTAAAGCTTAAAGATTCCTCTCTGCGCGTTCTTTCCATAGTGTTCCTCCTTAAATCAATCCAAAGATATATGCAGCTGTTTTAACGCTGCCTGCTGCTTTATGATCTCCTGCAGCTGGGCTATATCTTTCGCATTCCGGCTTGCGGTATCCAAACTGTTCTTTCTCACTTTCATCACAGTTTCTGCAAATGCCTTTTTCTGCTCCTCATTGTTTAAGGATTCTTTTAAGCTGGCATTAAATAATGCCGCTACTTCTTTGTACTGGTCTTCATCATTGATGAACCGGCTTAAAATACCTGCCGGATTTACATTTCCTGCTTCATGGCCTTCAAATACCATGACTGCCACCTGATGGTACAGGTCTTCCACAAAATCATCTGCTGTTATAATGCCTTTTATCTTGTCAAATAACGCCGGATTTTCGATCAGCCAGGTAAGCAGCAGTCTCTGGGATCTTCGTATGCCGTCTTCCCGCTCCTGCTTTCTTCCTGTTTTCTTTATGGCCGCCTGGTTCTGCGCTGCCTGTCCCTCACAGGGATTGCCGCCATATTCCGGCCGGCCCATATCATTACCTGGACCGCTTCCATTTTCCCTGGAAATAACATTTCTTCTGGAAGCATCTTCCCTGTAGCTGTCACCGGCTTTTAAGCCCATCTGCATTCCCAGACGGTTTACCAGCTGGCGAAGCTCCTCTTCTTTGATCATCTGCTCCCTGGATACTGCCTGGATGTAATTATCCCGCTCCAGCGGTTCTCCAAACTGTAAAAGCTTCTTTGCTGTTTCCTGATAAAATTTCGTCTTCTGCTCCGGATCTTCTAATTGATAGTTCCGTTTTAATACATCTATTTCAAATAGGAAGCTGTTCTTTGCCTGGGCGATCCGCTCCTTAAAGGCATCAGCCCCCATATTTTTAATAAATTCATCCGGGTCCTTGTATGGCTTCATATTTAAAACTCTGGCAGAAATACCTGCATCCCTTAATATAGGAATGGCACGCAGCGCAGCCTTGATACCGGCACCGTCACTGTCGTAGGTTAAGATCACCTGGTCCGTATACCGCTTTAAAACACCTGCATGCTGGCTGGTAAAGGCTGTTCCCAAAGATGCCACTGCGTTGGTAAAGCCCGCCTGATGCATGGAGATCACATCCAGGTAGCCTTCACATACCAGCATGTATTTTTCCCTGGTGGTCCTTGCATAGTTTAAACCATACAGATTCCGGCTTTTATCAAATAATTTTGTCTCCGGTGAGTTTAAATATTTCGGCTCCCCATCTCCCATGACACGGCCGCCAAAACCGATGACACGGTTGTTCACATCCATGATTGGGAACATAACACGGTTCCAGAATTTATCTCTTCCGCCTCTCTCTTCAATGGTCACAAGGCCTGTCTGGCTTAAAAATGCATCATCATAGCCTTTTTCTTTCAGGAAACGGTACAGATCATCACTGGTCTTATTAGAATAGCCAAGGCCAAACCGGAGCATGGTCTCATCTGTAAGCTTTCGCTTGTCATGGAAATATTCATATGCGATTTTTCCCTGTGGCTGCTTCATCTGGTAGTAGAAATAATTGGCTGCCAGCTTATTTACCTCCAGCAGTCTGGCACGAAATTCCGCCTGCTCCCTGGCTTCTTTGCTGTATTCCATCTTTGGAAGAGTAACTCCTGCCCGGTCTGCTAAGGACTGAAGGGCTTCCTGAAAGGTATAGTTTTCATATTCCATTACAAAGGTAAGAACATTTCCTCCAGCTCCGCAGCCAAAGCAGTAATACATCTGTTTTCCCGGAGAAACGGAAAAAGAAGGTGATTTTTCATTATGGAAAGGACAAAGGCCAAAATAATTGGCTCCTTTTTTCTGCAGCTTTACATATCCTGAAATCACATCTACGATGTCATTCTTCATTCTTACTTCCTCTATGACTTCATCCGGATAGTACATGCTTTTTTCTCCCTTCTGTTAAAGTAATATCGGGCACAAAAACATTGCCCCTGTTTTAATATACGTTCCAGCGTTTTGGAACAAATAATTTTTCAAACTGGTCAATGGCATAGATATCACTCATGCCTGCTATGTAGTCGCAAACCACCCGCGAGACTTTTTCTCCCGCATCTAAGAAGTTTAAATACTCCTGTGGCAGCTCATCTACATGATCCATATAGTAGAAATAAAGCTGGGAAAGCATCTGCTGGGCTCTTCCCTCTTCTGCTTTTGGGATCTCATTTTTATATACATGGTCAAACATCCACTGACGAAGACCCATCATGGCCTCTTCCATGCCTTCTGACATAAAGATCCCCGGCTTATCCAGACTGTTTAAGATAATATCGTGGATCATGATATTTAAACGCTCCCGGACGCTGTGGCCTAACACATCTGTATAGCAGACAGGAAGGTCTTTCTCCTCAAACATCTTCGCCCGGATGGCATCATCTATATCGTGGTTGATGTAGGCGATCTTATCAGAGAGACGGACCACGCCGCCTTCTAAGGTAGAAGGATGACCGGCTGTACGGTGATTTCGTATCCCATCCCGCACTTCCCAGGTAAGATTTAAACCTTTTCCATTTTTTTCCAGCTTTTCAACTACTCGGACGCTTTGTTCATAGTGGGTAAAACCATCCTCGCAGATCACATTTAAAATAGCTTCCCCGGAATGTCCAAAGGGCGTATGCCCCAGATCATGCCCTAATGCAATAGCTTCGGTGAGACTTTCATTTAACCGCAGGGCTTTCGCAATGGTCCTTGCGATCTGTGACACTTCTAATGTATGGGTAAGTCTTGTGCGGTAATGATCTCCCTCAGGCGCAAGAAATACCTGGGTCTTATGTTTCATACGGCGAAATGCCTTACAATGCAGAATACGGTCCCTGTCCCGCTGGTATTCCGGCCGGATATCACAGAGAGGTTCCTGCCTGTCTCTGCCCTTTGTTTTTGCAGAAAAAGAGGCATACGGGCTTAAAGTTACAAGTTCCAGTTCTTCCTGAGATTGTCTGATGTTCAATAAGTCACCCCGCTTTTGTGGCGAAAAGGCACTTTGCAGTCCTTTTTCATTTTCGCTATGTATATGTGTATGCTGGTCATTATAATTTTATGACAACTAATTAATTTATCGTACTATTTTTATAGTATAGCACATTTAAAAAACAGACGCCACCGGTAAAATTCCGATGACGCCTGTTTCATTATTCTTTATGCTATTTTGCTTACGCACAATTTCCTACAGTAAGCCTAACAGTGACGGCAGTCCCAGTGAAAGTACAGGAACATAGGTCACAAGCAGCAGACCGATGATGATCATTACAAAGTATGGCAGCAGGTGGCTGATGACACTTTCAATAGTAACGCCGCCTACCTTACAGCCTGTAAACAGGATGGTTCCTACAGGAGGTGTAATGGTACCTACGGACAGGTTGTAGCAAAGTACGATACCAAACTGAACTGCATTCATTCCAAGGCTTGTGCAGATCGGCAGGAAGATTGGAGTGAAGATCAGGATTGCTGGTGTCGGGTCCATGAAAGTACCTACAAACAGCAGGATGATATTAATTAACAGGAAGATGATGATCTTATTGCTTGTAATACCAAGAACAGCTGCAGCTACCATATCCGGAATTCCGGTAAATGCCATTGCCCAGGACATGATAGAAGAAAGTCCGATCATGAAAGTAATGGTACCTGTGATCTTTGCGGACTCCAGTACGATCCTTGGAATATCCTTAATTTTAATAGAACCATAAATTAAGGAAAGAACGGTTGCATAAACAACTGCTACTGCGGAACCTTCGGTTGCGGTAAATACACCGCAAAGAATACCGCCGATTACAATAACGATCATTAAAAGGCTTGGGATCGCCTGCCAGAAAGTCTTTAATACAATGCTGGCTGTCAGCTTTGCTTCGCCTCTGTAGCCTAATTTCTTTGCTGTGATGGTTGCCAGGATGATAACGCCTAAGCCCCAGATGAGACCAGGAACATAACCAGCCATAAACAGTGCGGAAATAGATACACTTCCTGCAACCGTAGAATAAACGATCATAGTGTTGCTTGGGGGGATCAGCATACCAACAGGTGCTGATGCAACGTTTACTGCTGCGGAATAGTTCTTATCATAGCCTTCGGCCTCTTCCAGCGGTCCCATGGTGCTTCCGATGGCTGCAGCAGCTGCTGCACCGGAACCACTGATCGCACCGAAAAGCATGTTTGCGATTACATTGGACTGTGCTAATGCACCAGGCATACGGCCGCCGATGACCTTTGCACAGTTTACAAGTCT
>OJPB01000197.1_pt1 | contig 42836 bp, 28 predicted proteins | sample 1598391 | NCBI WGS metagenome assembly OJPB01 (sample SAMN03922452, study PRJEB24848) | human gut metagenome | isolation source: stool sample | host: Homo sapiens | place: Germany | collected 2009-11
ACACCTAAGCCTTCGTCGGCAGCGTCAGATGTGTATAAGAGACAGGAAAAATATTTTTCAAGAGGGGGGCGAAACTATTGACATAGGCGGCGGGCTTTTGTATTATACTGACGGGCTCGGGTGTTTTCCGGGCTGTTTTAATTATGAGAATGCGGTTTGGCTGAATGATGCCTGGCTGTTTTTGTTATGAGAATGCGGGACGGATGAGCCTGCTTTTTTTATGGGGGCGGCAGTGGGGCCGGCTCCTTTTTTTTATGGAGGAAACATGAAAGGAACAACGAACGCGCTGGTTTATCGCGGCGGAGGGACTTCGCTTATCTATGCTTATAACGGGGAAGAGAGCGGCTGGAGCGCCGGGGAAAAGGCTTATATCTCAAACAGGCTGCGGACGCAAGAGGGCAGGCAGCATTTGGAGACGCCTTCAAAAACGTACAGTGCCAGCACCGCCTTTTACGGGAAGACGATGCTGATTTACAGCCGTTATTCTACGGGGCATATTTATCCGGCGTTTTGCAAAAACGGGGCTTTTGCCGTCGGGGGGAGCCTGGGGCACTTTGCCAGCTGGGATATTTTGGCGAATTACAGTTTTATCGACGGCAAGATGTTTGCCTGCGGGCGCGGGACGAACACACGCCTTGACCTGACGGTGCGGGAGGTGCATCTGTCGGCCAAGGAAAGCGATTTTTATCTCGGCGGCGGAATGCGGCTTTACAAGGAACAGGGCAGTGCGCCGGTGTTGCAGGAGTTTGACTATGAGGCGCAGAGGGCAGGCAGTACCCTGTATACGTTTACGGGGCTGGCTGAGACCGCCTATCGGGGAATTTACGATTCCGAAGCGAAGCGCCTGCTGCTTTTTCCGGGGGTTTCCGCCGGGACGTCTTATTTGTACGACCTGGCGGTTCCGACAAGCCCGGTGCTGTTGTGGAGCGGCAATATCGGCGTTTTTGCCGTTATGGCGACGGATCTGCGGCCGGGGGCGGTCATCTTTTGCAGCCCGTCCGCCGAAACCAACATGGACACCGGCGGCGGCGTGCAGTGGCAGACGTTTACGGTCGACGAAAACGACGCGGTGGTGCCGCTGGATATGCCGGCGAATCTGGCAACACTGTCGGCAAACGCATGGTGGCTTTACAACCCGAACAACAAAACGCTCAGCATCGGCACGGCGGACGGCATTTACCTGTTTGCGGCCGACCGCGAAGGCAAGCTGTTTACGCCGATAAAAACGGCGGCGGAACTGGCGGAGAACAATCCGGACTACGGCATATACAAGCCGGTGTTTGCGGACGATTTGTCGCTGCTTTCGGTGGTGTCGCATACCAATCCCAGCTCCGCTGCCGGCGGATACAGGGGCGACGCGTACGGCTATGTTCTGGCGAACGGCGACGGCAGGCTTTATGCGCAAAGGACGGTCGATTTGGCGGGCGAGAGTTTTGTAACGGGATTTGCTACCGGGAACACCGCCGGCGGCCGGGTTGAGTTTAACGGCGCGCTGCCGGAACTTTCGCTGAAGGTCAATGTAACGCCGGCACCGGACACGTTTGAATTTACAGGAGAAGCAGAATGACGACAGATAACAGGACAGATAACAGGACATTTGACAAAAAGGTTTATGCGGGAATGCCGTTCAGGTACAAGATAACCAAGGCGCGCTACTGGGACAAGACGGTGGCGAAATCGGTAACGGCGAATACGGTCGACTACGTTGCGCTGGAGCCCTACGACGGGGTTACGATTACGCAGGACGGCACGGTCCTTTTCGTTTCGGCGGGGATTTTGCCGGACGGAGGCGCTTACGGCGGCTACAGGGGCGTGGCGGCGCCTGCGGGCAAGCGGTATTTTCTGCGCAACGCGAATACGGTTTATGACAATTTCAGCCGGAGAGGCAGCCCGGACATCGGCGAAGACGGCGTTTTGCGCAACATTACGAGCGGGAACAACATTTACACGGCGTTTTACAACCAGTCGTATCCCTGGGAAATTACCGTGAAAATCCATACGCCGGAAACGTTTGCCGACCAGAGCTATATTTTCGGCAATTATTCGACGAACCGGGCGACGCCGCAGCTTTGCACGGACGCGGCGGGGCACCTTATGCTGTATCTGGCGAGTTCGACTTCGGCCTGGGATATTGCGGACGGAGCCGTTTCCGAACAGGCGCTGGCGGCGGATACGGATTATGTCATCAAGGCCGGCTGGGACGGGGCGGCATATACGGTTACGGCGAACGGGGAGGAATTTATCCGCGTTGTTTCGGCGGCCGTGCAGTATTCCACGACTGCGGCGCAATTGTGTTTCGGCTTTGATTCCGGCAACAATGCGTGGACGGGGACGATTGACCTGCATAATTCGCTTATCACGGTTGACGGCAAGGCGTACTGGAAAGCGTATACGGTTTATTCGGAAATCCTGCCGGGCACGTTGGACGGAGATACCGGGGCTTTGGCCGACTGGAACTGCTTTTGCGACGCGGAAGCGGAAACGACGGCGTTTGATACGGCGGCGGCTGTCGACGGGAAAGTGTGGATTGGGCACAAGGTTATCGAATCGCACGTTACAAATCCGTGGCCGATTGTGCATTTCAGCGTTGAAGGCGGCGTTACGTTTCGCGGCGATACGGCGGCGTTTGCGGACGGGATGTGGCTTGTTGCCGACAAAACGCTGCCGGTAACGGAATTCTTTTTCGGCGATGTGGAATTTATTGCGAAGATAACGCCGAAGACGCCGTCGGGATACAATACGGTTTTCAGGAACGCGGAAACCAACGCCTTTTTCGGGCTTTACGGCGCGGCGTGGTGCATCTATGACGGGTCGCGGAAAACCGGCGGCACGGCAACGGCGGGAACGACGTACTGGGTGCGGGCGCAGATGATATACGATGCGGAAAAAGGGGCGTATGCGTCGACGTTGTATGTTCTGGAGGATAACGGCGCCTATACGGCGGATACGCTGCCGGAGGCTGCGGCATGGACACAGGCGGTGCAGACGGAGACGGACGTGTTCAAAAGCGGAGAGCCTTTTTGGCTTTCCAATGACGGCACATCGTCGTTCAACGGCGACATGGATTTGGCGCAGGCGGTTCTGCGGACGAAAACTTCCGGCGGCACGGGCGGCTGGACGGACTATTGGAAACCGCTGGAGGAGCAACGGACGATAACGGCCTGACGCCGCGGCTGCGGGGGGGACGGAGCCGGCAGCGGGGTGGAACGGAGCCGGCAGCGGGGGGACGGAGCCGGCATCGGGGTGGAACGGAGCCGGCATCGGGGTGGAATGGAGCCGGCGGGAGACATGGGACGGGGCGGCGGGGCAGGCTCTTGGAATTTATGGTTTTTATGACGAATATTACGGAGGAAAAATGAAAGGAACAACGAATGCTTTGGTTTTGCAAGGCGGAGACGGCGGCGAAACGGTTTTTGCGGTCAACAATACGGGAACGGCGATTGTCAGAGGGGCGAAGGCCTGGCTGAACAGGCATAATCTGGACGAGAATACGGCGTATCAGCATTATGCGGGCGGAAGCAGCACGCAGTATGCGCCGGTTTTTGACGCCGACAACAATTTCTGGGTGGTGAATCTGAGCGGTACGGAGCGCAAGCAGTTTACCTACGATGCGGAAACGAAGGCGTGGACGGCGTCTGACCTGAACGCCGGGCCGTCGGGGCGAAATTTTGTCCGCTTTATCGCCGGGGAGGTTATAGCGTATGCTTCCAACTATGCGGGCAATGCAACGGCGCTTTATTCTTCGGCGGTTACGAAAGACGCATACACGAATTATGCCGGCCTGTATCTGGGGAGCGGAAACGTGCTGAAGTGGGTCGCGGCCGGGAGCTTTACGCTGGCGAATTCGCTCGGCGAATTTCCGTTAACGGGGTTTAGCGGCTATCTTTATTCCGCATTGATGCTGGACGGGAAAATGTTTGCTGCCGACGGGGAGGGAAACTATAAATTTTATGATTTTGACAAGTTTTTCGGGACGCCGCGGGAAATCGGCTCCGGAAACAGCACGCTTGTTAAGGACAATTATCCCGTCATGTTTGCGACGGGGCTTGAGGCGGGGGACTATTTCATCTGCAACCGCGGCTCTAAGCAAAACAATTATGAACCGACGGAACTGGCGATTTTTAAAATCGGCGAAAATTACGCGCTGGAAGAGGCCGACGATTTGCAGACGGATTTGCAGGCTTTGACGGGGCAGGTGTGCTCGGTGCAGTACAACAACGACACGAAACTTCTGACGGCGGGCAGCCATACGGCGGTGTATGCTTTTAAATGGGACGCGGCGGCAAAGGCGTTTGACAATCTGAATATCGGCATTGCGGTGCCGGCAGAGGGCGTAATTGCCGATGACGGGGCATATTGTCTGGCGCTCTCGGAAGATTTGACGTCGGCGGTGGTCGGGTACAGAAAGCGGACGGAAACACTGGTTTATTGGAACATGGGCATATATAAGCTGACGACGTCTTCAAACGACTGGTACGCGGATACGTTCGGCATGGCGTCGTCGCTGAGCCTGACCGGATTTGCCACCGGGGCGACCGATGAGGCGGGCAGATACGAGTTTAAGACGGCGACGAAAGCGTAAAGCGGCGTGTCGGACGCTGAGGCTGCACCGGCGGGACGGCAGCCTCAGGTACCGGGAGAGGGAGTCCGAAGCGTCGGCAGAGGGACGGATTGATACAAAAAACGGAGGCGGATATGACCAGATTTTTAACATACGCCGTGGCGGGGCTGCTGCTGGCGCTGTATATCACGGTAAGCCTGTATATCGAGCGGGGCAGGGAGATTGCGGCATTGCAGGGCGAAAAGAGCGCCCTGTTGGGGAAAACATCATTTTTGGAGGCGGAAATTGCGAAACGAGATGAAAGGGCGTTGGACGCCGATAAGCGATTGTGCGAGATTGAGAAAGCAGCAGCGGCGGAGAAGGTGCGCGCCGCACAGGCTAAAGAGGGCGGTTTTAATTGGGACAGCCCTTTGCCTGCTGATGCTGTTACTCTGCGGCTGCGCGAGGACTGAATATGTTTATGTCGAGGCACCGCGCGAGCCGATAACGTGCCACCGGCACATGAAGACGTTTTTGGACATGGCGAAGTGTCTGGAGATGTATAAGGCGAAGTATTAGGGGCGGACATATCCGGAAATGGCCGTTTTGCCAGCGTCGGCGGAGGGATACAATGCGATGGGGCATAGCGTTGGTGATGGGATACAGCGTTGGCGATGGTATATAGTGTTGGCGGGAGTATACAAAAGAGCACACCATGAGGGAGGTGTGCTTAACTTTAACCATATATACAAATAATAGAACTTTTGTTTAAAGTCAATAATTATTTGAGGTTGATTTGAAAGAAATTTATATTGTTCATGCCGAAAGAATTTAAAAACATTAAAACCCTTGACTTGCAAGGGTTTTAATCTGGTGCCGTTTAGTGGACTTGAACCACCGACCCACGCATTACGAATGCGTTGCTCTACCAACTGAGCTAAAACGGCAACGGAAGTATATTTATCAGGTTAATTTGAAAATGCAAGTGTTTTTTTTGCATGGTGGATAAAAAAATCCTGCCCGGCGAGGGGCAGGAAAAAGAAGCGCGCCGGGGCTGCGGAAACAGCCGGGTCGGGCGACAGAATGCGAGGCCTGCAGACGGAGTGCCGGGTGCCGGGGCTGCGGAAACAGCCGGGTACGGGGGCTGCCGCGATAGCGGGGCAGCAGGTGAAAGCGTCGCCGGTCAGGGCAGCGTTTCGAGCCAGGCGTCGGGAAGGGCAGGCGCCCATTCGGCGAGTTTTTCCAAATCTTCCTTCAGCAGAAAATCCGGTTTTTCCCCGCAGTGGCGGGCGGCGATGATTTCGACCGCTTCCCGGCGGACCTGCGGTTTCAGATCCGTGTCGCGCAACAGGGCGGGCAGCGATTTTTTCCAATCCAGAGAATGGGGCGAATCGGCATAAAAAACGATGAACGCCGTGCTGTCCGTTTCCCGGAAGCTGCCGCGGCTTCGGAACACGTTTTGTACGGGATCCCATCCGCAGCGCCAAAGACCGGCTTTTTCCACGGCCCAGTGTTTGAATTCGGCAACTTCCACCATATCGGCAAATTCACCGCTGTTCAGCGCAACGGCACACAGGCAGCGATACAGCTGTTGACTGGACGCGTTGCAATCCTGAAGGACATGGCGGGCAAAGCCAAGCAGCGCGTTCCAGTCTTCGGGGCGTTTCTGTGGCTGTGCAAGCAGGACGGCGGCCAGCTGCGGCAGTTCGTAATTTTCCCGCGGCAGCGCAACGTCGTACAACGCGGCGGCGATTTTGAGGTTCATTTGCGGATCCTGCCGTTTTTCCGCCAGACGGCGGATGTCGCTGAAGACCGTGTCGGGCGAATGAACGACGATTTCGCGGTTTGTCCGCATTTCCATGACATGCCGGGTTTCCGTAACCAAGTCGGCGCCGATAAGCTTCAGGAAAATGTTGAGGGCAACTCCGGGGCGAATCCTGTGCAGACACCGGGACAAATCGCGGTAATCGGAGCTGTCGAGATTTTCCCGGCGGCGCACCAGTTCGGAAACGCCGTTGGCAAGCGCAATTTCGGCTGCGGTGCCCAAGGTGAGCTTTTCCGGCGGCAGTGTGTTATGGGCGGCACCCGGCGATGTTTTTCCGGCGGTTCCCTGCGGCGCTTTTCCGGCGGTTCCCTGCGGCGCTTTTCCCGCGGTTTCTTGCAGCGTTTCAAGAAGAGGCAGCAGATAACCGGTAATCGCGCGGAGATTGCGGGCAAAACCGTTTTTCAGCAGAAAGGCGGCAATGTTGCGCGCCGTGCCGGTGAAACCGAGCTTGGCCAGCACGGGGCTGTAGTCAGCGCCTTCGACAAGGAGCCCCAGCTTTTGCGCGGCGATATCCGGCCAGAGGCAGAGAAGCTCCAGCGCCTGCGGCGTTACCGGAGAGGCGTTTTTGGCTATCTCGCGTTTGAGTTTGGCAACGGCCTGACGGTACAGCGTGCGCTGTTGCGGCACTTGGGCATCCCGGGCGTATTTTTGCAGCCCGACGCCCAAATAAGCCTCGGCCAGAAGCGAGAGAGGCGCCAGCCGCCGGTCCTGCCAAAAGGCAATGATGTGCGGGAGGGCTTTCAGATTTTCCGGCTTGGCCAGAGCAGCCATAAACGCGCCGAGAAAATGTTCGGGCGAACCGAGACGCAAGTCCGGCTCTTCCGGCAAAATCGGCGCAATGTCTTCCACGTCCGAAACAAAAACGAAATTGGCGGAGCTGACTTTTCCCGCCATGACGGCATCGGCGTATCCGCTGTGCCGCTGATCCGTAAAGTAATACGGAATCTGAATAGTTGGCAAATTCATAAATTAAAAAAATTAGCGTTAATAATTGAGATTATAATACTGGAATTGGCGCGAGCATAGGCGGGGTTTGTCTTTTTGTCAATGTTTTTTTAAGGAGAGGGGCGGCGGGCAAGTGCCGGCGGAATAAAAAAAGCTTGCAATCTAAAAAACAATATAGTAAAAAAGATACAGGTGTCGCTTTGGCGACATCTAGCAGGCGGGATACCGCCGGCGGGGGTTTAGCAGCCCTCTACCAGTAGCGGTGCATGGATAGCACCGAGATATAACACATAACCCTGCGCGCGCTATGGCACGGCAAGGTCTTGGTGCGAAAGATTCAGCGGAACGGTTGAATTTTCTGTGCACCGTAGTTATAAATCCCCAATACAGGTTCTTTTGGCAAGTTAGATTCCTGTATACGTCATATTTGTTATGGCCGGGGTAGTTTCGAATAAGGCCGGCCAGTTATGGTCAGCCGAATAAGGGACAGCATTTCTACTGGTATGCTTGCTAATACCCCGGCCACTTCTTTGTGAAGCGGCCGTTTTTATTATGGGCTAAATGAATATGGACGCTGGATATGAACAGAATTATTTTTGCTTTGGCGGCTGCGGGGATATGTTTGGGCAGCTGCACTTCTCTCACTTTTCAGGAAAAACAGGAACTTTCGGCTTTGGAATACCGCGGGATAACGGTTGACCGCGCGCCCGGCGGCTGGCAGCAGCCGGCAAGTCCGCTGGCGGCGGGACTGCTTAACGTGCTCCCGGGCGGCGGCAATTTTTATCTGGCGAGCGGAAATGCCGCCGACTCTTCGCATTGGGTTTATGGTATGGTTAATCTGTTGTTTTGGCCGATTTCCATTTTGTGGGGCGTGCCGGAAGCGACGATTGACGCCGGCAATATCAACAAACGCGAGATGCTGAACTTTTATAAATACGGCAACGGCGGCATTCCGGATTTTCCGGGGCTTGAGGCAGCGGGGCGGAGAACCATGCCGCAGCAGAGGGTGGCGCCGCGACAGGTTCCGTACCGTATGCAGGAGACGGCGCCGCGACAGGTTCCGTACCGCAACCGGTATCATCAGGCGCCGCGCGGGTATTACAACAATTACCAGACATACGGATATTAAAGCATGCCCGGATATGGGCTGACGAGGACGCGCCGGCTGGAATAAAAAAAGCCGGCGTTTTATTACGCCAGCCCGATATGCGGGATATAGCCGCCGAGGTTGATGCCGCTGGCCTTTTTCGCCTGTTCCCAACGGTCTTCAAAACGGGTGTCGAAAATCAGCTTGGGGTCGCCGGGGACAATCAGCCATTCGTTGTTGAAAATCTCCCATTCCAACTCGCCGCGTTTCCAGACGCAATGCCCCATGGCGATAATCTTTTTGTCGGGGCCTTCGCCGTCGAGGATATCCTGAAGGACGCCGAACGAACTGGAAATCGCGATTTCGCCCTGAACGCGGGCGTGCGGGTCGCTGTAAAAATACCCGTCGCTTGGAAACAGCACAAAGCCGTTGGCGGGGTTGACCGGGCCGCCCTGATAGAGGTCTTCGTAAACGCCGCGCACGTCTTTTTCGCCGCCGTCTTCATGGTTGCGGCATTCAACAACAGCCGAGCCGAAGAGGAGCTTGTTTATCATTATTCCTTTGACGCTTTCGGGCGAACTGTCAGTAATATAGATAACCGACTCTTTATACAGGTCGTTCTTGCCGGAGCCGATGTAAACGAGGCATTTGCCGGTCAGGGTGCTGTCGTCGGCGACGCGTTGTCCGCCGGATTTGGCGGCAAAACGGTTTTGAGTGCCGGCGTTGTTGTTTCTGGCGTTCGGACGGGGGGTGTTGGTACCGGTTCCGTTGTTTTTTGCGCTCAGGCGGGAGCCGTCGGCAGTGCGTTGCCCGCCAAAACTTCCGCGGCGGCGGTTTTCGGCTGCGGGCGCTTTGCGGCGGGATTTGGATTTCGGTGCCTGCCGCTGCCCCCATTCCTCAAACATAAAAGATTCATCAAAATCGTCCAATTCTTCCAGTATTTCAAACCGTCTCTTTCTGTCCTTCATCGTAATATGTGTCTTTCGTAAAAAAGTTTGTTGCTTTTTGGCTGGTCTGATATAATATCTTTTCATAGCTTAATATTGTTTTTAAATCAACAGTAAAATTTTATGAAAAGGTTTGTTTGTTATATAGGGTGCGCGGCGCTGGTTTTCAAGCTGATGTACGGGGCAGCCTGGGCTGCCGGGGCGACGGCGGGAGATACGGCAGCGCCGGAAAACGGCGGTGCGGCGGGGACGGCGGAGACGGCTGCTGCTGCGGTGTCGGCGGTTCGGGATACGCTTCCGGGGACGGCTGCTGCGGCGGTGTCGGCGGGGACGGCTGCTGCGGTCGGCGGCGAGAGCATTGTCTACCGGGTGCGCGACCTGACCGCGGCGGCAAGCGGCGGTGATGCGGGCAGCGGCGAAATGGGCAGCGGCGAAACGGGCGGCGGCGATACGGGCAGTGAGGGCGAAACGCCGGAGCCGATTATCCGGAGCGACAACGAACTGGCCAAACTGGCGCTGCTGCCGTTTATTGTCGACAAGGTTTTTGCAGGGGAGGCGCTTGACGGCGATTTAACCGGGTTTTTGAGCCGGGTATATCCGACGGCGGGCGAAGGAACGCTGAAAACGCTGGAAAGCGGAATCCGCTTTTTCGTCAGCTGGAAGCGCAAATATGACTATGCGGTGGCGCGGCTGAAACATAATATCAAGGCGGCGGGAATTTTGCCGAAAGACGCGCCGATTGTGGCAGAGGACGGAGAATTTGCGCCGGAAGAGACAGACCTGCGCAAGCAGTCGGCGGCGGGGGAATATCAGGTGCGGTACCGTCCGTACAAGTATCTGGAATATGATCCCGGCGCATTGGGCGAGCCGGTGCGGCGGCGCGACAAGAACTATATCTCGCCGGAAGACCTGAATACCGACGAAATGGTGCTGGCACTGCTGGAGCTGGATTTCGGCGGGTTCTGGCGCGCGCTGCGGAAGATGCCTTCATACAGCGACGGTGCGGGCGAAAAGCCGGTGGAAGCCGGCGGCGGCGTTAAGGCGAGGCTGCTGCTGGATACGGCGCGTCCGGGCGATAAGGAAATCATCCGCGGCGTGGCGGAAATCTATGTGCCGGACGGGATGTATGTCAGCGGCGATTTGCTTAATCCGGAAAACCGGGCGGCTTTTGTGCTGCGCGAGGACGGCGGCAGCGGTGGCAGCGGCACGGGCGGTATCAGCGGCACGGGCGGTATCAGCGGTACGGGCAATATGGGCAGTACCGGCGGCACGGGCAACATGGGCAGCCGCAACATCAAATCTTTCCGCATGTATGCGCCGCTGGCGAACGGCGTGGAAAAGGGCGGGGAGGCCAGGCGCGTGCTTACCGGGCATATCCGTTTTCCGCTGGAGTTTACGCGGGCGGATACGGGGAAGGCGATGCATATTGCCGGGGATTTGCATTTCAAACTCTGCACGGCGGACGGAACCTGTCAGGCGGCGGCGACGCATCACGGGCTGACGCTCCGGGCTTCGGACAAAGCGGAAGATTCCATACATTACAACTACGTTACGCAGGGGTTTGCGCATCTGCCGCCGGCAGAGAGCCGGCACGCGCGGGCGGAGAAGCTGGTTTATGACCGGGAAAAGGGAACGCTGACGGCGACGTTTGCCCTGTCGCGCAGGGTGAGCAATATGGCGGCAATGGCGGAAGACGCGGCCGGGACGAATTTTGTCAATCCCCGTTACGAGCTTGGCGACGGCTATGCCCGCGTTACATTTGACGTGCGGGCAGGAAAACGGGCGGGAGAAAAGGCGGGAAAACGGGCAGGAAAACAGGCGGGAGAACAGGGGCGCAGCGCATTTGACGCACGGGCGGGCAGCGGAGAAAATGCGGAATACGGTGCGGCAGAGGCTGCTGTTGCGGGCGGCAGCGTTGCGGACGGCACCGGGAGGGATACGGAGCTGCCGTTGCAGGAGGTTGCGCTCAGCGCGTCGTTTGATGACAGCGAGGTGCTGCGGACGGTTATGACAGTGGCAGCGGTGCCAGCGGCACAGGCAACAGGGGCAGTGGTTGCACCACGAGCAACGGAGACAGCGGCGGGAGACGGTATCCGTGGGCGTAAGGCGCCGGGGACGGTTACTGAAATGACGGTCGTACCCCGGACAGTGCCAGCGGCACGGGCAACAGGGGGCACTTTGTTTGCCTACGGGCTGCTGCTGAACCTGATGCCGGGAATTTTCGGCTTGTTCCTGCGGTTGGCAAGGCAGCTGCGGGAGAGGGCGGAACGGCGGCGGATTTTCTGCCGGTATGCGGCGGGGGCAGCGCTGGGACTGGCACTGCTGGGCATCGGATACCGGGGGGCATATTTCGGCGCGCTGTATTATAACCCGTGGCTGGCGGCGGGAGCGGCGGCTGTGATTTTGCCGCTGTGGGCGGAAGCGCTCGGATATATGGATTTTGCTTTGTTCCGTCCGTTGAAAAAAATATTCAGGCGCGGCTGGCTGACCGGGCTGTTTACGGTGTTGCTGGCGGCGGCGTTTCCGACGGTGCTGAAAGCGGAGGCGCTGAGCGGGCTGTTTGCGAGCGGCGCGGAAATATGGAGCGGCGCGGCGGAGGGGAGTTTTGCCGCGGGTGCGGAATTTTTGAGAGGCACGGCGGGAAGTTTGGTACAGGCGGCGGGCGGTGTCTGGCTGGCGCCGGCATGGGCGGAGCTGACGGCGGGGCTGGGGTGCATCTGGCTTGGAATTATGGTGCTGCCGCTGGCAGTGCTGACAGCGGCGGAGCTGTGGGGGCAGAGAGCTGCGGCATGGCTGCGGGTGCCGGTGCTGCGGCGGTTTAACGCTTTTTATACCGGCGTATACGCGGCGGGGCTGCTTTGGCTGACGGCCGGTTGTTTCGGCGGCGCGGCGGCGCTGGGGCTGACGGCCGGGCTGGTACTGCTGTTTGTGCTGTGGTATGCTTTTCCGCAGGCGGTGGCAGAAACAATTAAGCATACGCGTTCGGAAAAGAGAAGCTTGGAGCTGTTTAACCGGGTGCAGCGGCATTGGCTGTTTGCGGCGGCCGTGTGGTATCTGCTGGCGGCAGGCGGATTGGCGCTGGCCGGAGCGGGGGCGGGTACCGGAACGGGCATCGGCATGGCAGAGAAGGGCGGGACAGGCATCGGCATGGCTGAGAAGGGCGAGAAAGGCATCGGTGTGGCTGAGAACAGCGGGACGGACGTCGGTATGGCTGAGAAGGGCAGCGCGGCGGTGCCGGTACTGGTGAGCATTGAAGCGCCGTATTCGCCGTTGTCGGTATATAACCGTCTGGCGTTACGGGAGCTGCAGAAGGCGGGGCTGCGCGTGGTGCGGATTAATGCCGGGGAAATGAATGTTCCGGGGGCGGCCTGGCCGTGGTTTGCCGCATACGGGAAGTTTTATGCTCCGCTCACAGTCCTGTTTACAGACCGGCATAAGAACGGCATGGTGCTGCCGGAGCGGCTGGATCGGGTGGATTTTGACAAGGCGCTGGCCGGCTGGCGGGAATGAAAAAAAGCGGAAGCCGGGACAGCCCGGGAGGTACCCGGGGCCGGAGATGACGGTGCACAGGCACCCGGGGATGGAGATGACGGTGCACAGGCACCCGGGGATGGAGATGACGGTGCACAGGCAACTGGCAGCGAGAAAACAATTTTAACGAAAGGACGACGACTATGGCAACAGAACTGAATACAAACGTACCGGCGGGGATGCGGCTGACGGTGGCGATTATCGGCAACCGCAACGCGGGAAAGTCGACGCTTTTGAACCGCATCGTCGGGCAGGAGGTGTCGATTGTTTCCGACGAACCGGGGACGACGACCGACGCGGTGGCGAAAGCGTATGAGCTGATACCGGTCGGGCCGGTCAGCTTTTATGACACGGCGGGGCTGGACGACGAAGGCGAGCTCGGGCGGCAGCGCGTGCAGGCGGCAAAGAAAATCCTGCGCCGCGCGGATATGGTACTGTTGGTTATCGGCAGGGACGGCCTTACGAAAGAAAACGAAACACAGCTTTCCAAACTGGCGGAGAAGCGCATTCCGTTTATTCCGGTTTTTAATTTCTGCGACGAGCGGCAGCTTGGCAAATTTGACCGGGCGGTGATGCAGCTTTATGACGGGGTGGCAGTTTCGGCAAAGACCGGCGAGGGCATCGACGCGTTGAAACGGCGCATGGCCGAGGTGCTGGAACCGCTGGCGCACGAGCCGCCGCTGGCAGCGGACCTGATTAAGCCGAAAGACCTGGTGATGCTGGTGGTGCCGATTGACCTGGCGGCGCCGAAAGGGCGGCTGATACTGCCGCAGGTGCAGGTTTTGCGCGAAGTGCTGGATGCCGGAGCGATGGCGCTGACGGTTAAGGAAAGCGAAGTTACGGATATGCTGCGGGGGCTGGCGGTAAAACCGGCGCTGGTCATTACCGACAGCCAGGCGGTCAGGGAAGTGGCGGCGGCGGTGCCGGAAGGCATCAGGCTGACGACGTTTTCGACCCTGTTTGCGCGCTATAAAGGCGATTTCGCGGCGCAGCTGGCAGGCGCGGCAGCGATTGATACGCTCAAAGACGGCGACAGGGTGCTGATTGCGGAAGGGTGTTCGCACCATGTTACCTGCGACGATATCGGGCGGGTCAAAATTCCGAACTGGATGAAGAAATATACCGGCAGGGAACTGAAGTTCGAGTGGACGCAGGGCGCGGATTTTCCCGATAATCTGGAAGATTACGCGCTGGTGGTGCACTGCGGCGGCTGTATGCTGAACCGCGCGGAAGTGCGGCGGCGGATTAACGAATGCGCACGGCAGGGCGTTAAGGTTACCAACTACGGCATCGTGATTTCCAAAATGCAGGGCGTGCTGGAACGCGTGGTTAAAGGGATTGCCGATGCCGGCGCCACGGGTAGTGTCAGCGACACGGGCAGTATCAGCGATACGGGCAGTATCAGCGATACGGGCAGTATCAGCGATACGGGCGAAGAGGGCGACTAGAGCAGCGCACGGGCGGATGCTGGCGCCACGGGCAGTGTCAGCGACACGGGTGAAGAGGGCGACTAGAGCAGCGCACGGGCGGATGCTGGCGCCACGGGCAGTATCAGCGATACGGGCGAAGAGGGCGACTAGAGCAGCGCACGGGCGGATGCCGGCGCCACGGGCAGTGCTGTACTACGGGCGTGTGGGCGGCGACGGCTGCGGCGGGGGCGGCGGCTGGAGGACGCATGGCCGTGCTGTGTTGCTGGCATAAAAAAAGCGGTTGCTCCATAAAGGAACAGCCGCTTTTCGGTTTAAAGACGTTTCTTACGCACGCCGTCTGAAAGCTCTGACTATCTCTTTTACGCCGTCTATCTTTCTTTGTCTGACGTACATAAATATAATCTTTCCTGCGCCGGGCAGCCTAAAGAGCCGGTTCAGGGGTTCGTCATAAAACGACCATCCGTGTCTGGCGTGTTCAAGAAAGATGTCCCCTGCATTGGGCAGCTGGAAAATCTGAAGCTGGATATCAAAGCAGAGAGGCTTTCCAAGCTTGACATATTCCAGAAAAATTTTTCCCGCGTCGGGCAAGTCAAAGATTCTGACTTGAGCGCCGTAGCAGAGTTCATGCCTGTGTCTGACATATTCAAGGAAGATTTTCCCTGCATCGGGCTGGTCGAACATTCTGACTTGGGCATCATAGCAGAGCCATCCGCCGCGTTTGACGGATTCCAGCATTATCTCGTCAGCGTAAGGCCGGTTGAGGATTTGGAGCTGGACTTTTTCCCGGAGGCCGTCCGGGTTGTGTTTGACGAATTCAAGAAAAATCTCTTTTGCGTCAGGCAGCTTAAACAGCCGGGGGAGAAACTTTACGTCGGGCAGTATGCCGTTTTTGGCGTATTCCAGCATAATTTCCGCCGTGTCGGATTTGGGCCAGAGGCGAAAGATGATGTACTCGACGCCGTAGCAGAGCAAGCCGCCGTGCCTGACATATTCGAGGAGGATTTTCTTTGCGCCGGGGCGCTTGAGTATCCGCCATTGCTCCATAGCTTCAAGCTCATGATTGCGTCTGACATATTCCAACATGTTTTCTGTTGCGTTTTCTTGAGAGAAGACGCCTAATGCTATTCTTTTCATAAAAATTTTAGATTAATTGTTCGACATAATTGTTTTCTTTATGGAAAAGGTATATCGCAAAGTTTTGCTAAATGCAAGCTTTTTTTGTCCTTTTTGTCTTTTTTGTGGCGGAGAAGTTGTGAGCGGTGCCAGCGGCACGGGTATGGCGGCGTGCGGCAAGGGTAATGGCCGCGCCACTGGCAATAGAGGCAACGAGGGCAGTGCTATGGGCAGCGGGGTGATGATGGCGGCGGTACGGGTATGGCTGCGTGCAGCGGAGTGATGATGGCAGCGGCACGGGTATGGCGGCGTGCGGCGGAAAGCGGTATTTGCCGCGCATAAAAAATGCCGGGGCGCGAGGGCGTTCCGGCATTGCCGCATCGGCGGCGGAAAGGCGGGGATTAAGCCCGGTCAAGGCTAGTCCCGGCTGTCTTTATATTCCGCGTAGCGTTTAACGAGCGTACGGATTTTGGCGGCGTCTTCCGGAACCATCGCGTAAAGCGGGATGGAAAACGGCGTGAACACGTTATGCCGGCACAGGTGCTGCATAAACGTCAGGCGGTATTCGGCGCCGGGAACGAGATGCAGGGCGATTATCGGGCGGCGGGTCAGCCAGCCGGTATATTTTTCTTCGGCCAGCGCGACGTCGCTCCATTTCAGGAAAGCGTTGTGGTCGATTTTTATCCCTTCGTTGGTTACGACGGCCAGCTTCTGCGGGAATATCAGCACGAAGACGACCGAGGCGAGAGCCGCGAGCGACAGCGCCATGACTACAGTCATAAAGACGACCAGCGCCCAGCTTGTGAACAGTCCGGCACAAAGCATACAGCGGGTCAGAACCCAAACCAGGCAGGCAATGGCGGCGTAAACCACCGTAAGCAGGATTATCTGGCGGCGTTCGTAATAGAAGACCTCTTCTTCCGCGGAGTGGAGAATCTGTTTCAGTTTCTGTTTGATTTCGCGGGCGGCCTTTTTGGCGGCGGCAGTGGTGGCCTGCCTGATGCCGGCTGCGGCGGCTTTGGCGCCGACGGGCAGCTTTTTGACACGGGCAGACATTGTATCGGCGGGAGCTGTGGCGGCATCCGCAGCGGGGGCTGCATTTGCAGTTTTCGGGAATGCGCCGTTAAGCGCGGCGGCTTCCGCTTCCGCCCGGCGGGCAGCCTTTTTGGCCTTGGTCATCGCTTTTAGCGCCTTGCGCGCTTTTGCCGTTGCTTTGAGGGCTTTTCTGGCAGCTTTCTGCGCTTCGGTCTCGGCGGCTTTTTCCACGGTTTTCAGCGTTGCCTCCAACGTGCGTTCGACGATTTTTTTCGGCGCGGCTTTGGCTGCGGCGGGAAGCTTTTTGATTTTTTCGCGCACCGGGGCTCTGGACGCCGGGACGGGCGCGGCATTGCCGGCAGCCGGGGAAAGCGCGTCGGACGAGCCTTCGGGGGGCAGCTGGGCTGCTGCTAAAGTTTCGTTTTCGGCAGCGGTTTCCGCCGCCGAAATCGAGGTTGCGGCGTGTGAGTGGGCTGCCGCCGGAATTGGGGCAGGGCGCGCGGGGGCTTTTTTCGGCGCTTTTTTCAACGCTGCTTTGGGTGCCTTGGGGGCAGCGGGTTTCTTTTTAACGGGTTTTGCCATTTTTGTCATCCTTTCAAAAAACAGATTTGCCGTCATGATAGCACGGAGAGGGTTAATGCCGGGTTAACGCGCGGTTCGGACGGAGGGGCGGGGGAAGTTTGCCGGAGCAAGGAGCTGGGAATGGGAGGCGCGGGGGGAAGTTTGCCGGAGCAAGGGGTTGGGAATGGGAGGCGTGGGAAGGGCGGGGGAAGATATGGCGCGGCAACAGAAGGAGCGTGTTGCGGGCGAAGGGGAGATGAGAGGGCGATACGGCGCGGGGGGAGTGGCGCGGGGAATGGCGCAGGCGGGGAAAATGCGGTTGCGGAATTTATTTGGTCGTTTTTTTTCATATACTTTAGGATATGTTATTTGTCAATTTTTTCTTTAAAATATAAACAGTTAAAAAAATTAACCGGGGAAGAAAACTGCTGAATTAAAACGACCGTTTAAAATCCTCAACCACCGTCTATCTTTTTTGGGATTAAAACTCTTGATTTTCCTCAAAGAAGCAGATGATGAAACCGCTGAAATTAAACGTCGTTTTACTATACGCAACAGGAACTTAAGGAAGGAAAATCGCATGAGCAGAAAGATTGGTTTGGCATTAATGGTCGCGGCCGGTTTGCCGGTATGTGCGGCGCGGGCGGCAGAGGTTAGCAGCGGTGCGGAGTTTGCCGCGGCGCTGGCGGGCGGAGAAAGCGAGATTGCGCTGACGCGGGATATTATGCTGGCCTCCGGCATCGGAACACAAACGGCGGAGAATATGGCGCTTGACGGCAACGGGCATTCGCTTACAGGCAATAATGATTTGAACGGCTTTTCTGTTGCCAAAGGCAAAACGTTCAGCGCGGCAAATGTCGGCGGAAAATATACGGTCAGCGATACCGCACCGGCGGACGGCAGCATTTATGCCGAATTTACGGATACGGACGGCCAAAAGAAATATGCGGTTTCCGCAGGCGGATTTGAACGGCTGCTTGGGAGCGGTGTTGCCTCCACGGGCGTGTTGTCAAACAAGGGAATGCTTGAGGTTGCGGACAGCGCTTTTGTCGGCAACCAGGTCGGATACGGCGGCGCCGGCGTGCATAATGCGGGATTGATAACAAGGCTCAATGCCGACTTTCTTAAAAACGAAGGGTCTTGGGGTGCGGCGCTGTATAATGCCGGCGTCATCACCGCGTTTGAGGGGGATTTTATCGGCAACACGGCAGAATATTATGGCGGCGCCGTATTTAATATGGGCGAAATCGGGACGATGGGCGGCTTTTATGCCGGCAATACGGCGACACCATACGGCGGCGCGTTGTTTAACGGGAAAGACGCAATCGGAAACATCGGCACGATAGAAAAAATTACCGGCATTTTCAGCGGCAACAACGCCAAATACGGCAGCGCGATTTTTAATGACGGCGAGGTCGGAGCGGTTGCGGGCGCCGGGTTCTATTATAACGGGCTGGAGAGCGGCTATATGGGCGGCGCCATTTATAACAGCGGAACGATGGATATCCGCTCAAGCGAGTTTGCCGGCAATGCAAGCAGCTACGGCGGGGCGGTCGCCAGCTATGGTACCGGAGAAATTGCGGACAGCGTTTTCAGGGCTAACCGGGCCGCGCAGGGCGGCGCCATATACAGCAACGGCGGCGGCAATATCGCAAACAGCGTTTTTGAGGGCAACGAAGCCAATTCCGGCGGCGCGATATATAACCGGACGGAGGGGCTGGTGGTAACCAACTCGTCGTTTACAGACAATACGGCGGCCGGTTACGGCGGAGCCTTGTATGTGCGCGCAGGAATGACCATCCGGGCGGACGGCGATACGGCGGCGTTTTCGGGCAATACGGCTAACGGCGAAAGCAACGCGGCGTATGTCATGGCCGGGCAGACGCTGGCGCTGGAAACCCTTAACGGCGGCAATATCGTGTCTGACGACGGCTTTACGGGCAGCGAAGACGGCTGGACGCTGGTTTTGTCCGGTGATGACAGCGGGGAAATTACCTTAAACGGGGAGATTAAAAACGCAGAGATTGTCAGTGGAATTGCCAAAGGAAACGGTTTGACAGGTATTGCCGATGCAGCTGTTACCAATATTGCCGGCGGAAACCTTATCGGCAACGGAACGAACTCGCTTGCCATGAATGGCGGTTTGGTGAATATTCAGTCGCTGGGGTTTGAGCGGCTGCAGTTGAAAAATCTGGCTCTGAACGGAGGCAAGCTGGATATTTACAATGTGAGTGCGGATTTGGAAAACGTGAAAATGGGCGAGATGAGCGCCGAAGAGGTTTCGGGCGATTTGGCGCTGGTGGAGGTCAAGTCGCTGGACGTTTTGTCGGACGGCGAGGCGGAAACGACGCACGTTATGTTTGCCGATAACAATATTTTGGCGGGACAGGTGGCTTCGCAAATTGCCGAGAGCGCCGGTCCGGTTTACAATTATGACGTCGAATATCTGCCCGAGAACGGAGAATTTACGTTTACGCGGCGGGAACGGAAAGACAAATTCAATCCGGAAGTTTTGGAATCCGGCATGGCGGTTGTTGCGTCTATCGGCGTGCTGAACGATGAAATTTACAGCCGGGTGCTTGCAGACGCAGACCGGACGGCGTTTCGCAAGGGCGCGGCAGAGGCCGGAGGCGGCGCGTGGGTCAAGCCGTTTGCCTCGTCTGACAATTTGGAGTTTAAGAATTATCACGGCGCGGACGCGCGGTTTAACGGCGTGATAGCCGGTGCGGACAGCCGCGTCAAAACATACGGCAACGGCGTGGCGGCGGTTTATTCGGCATACGGGGCATATGCAGACGGCGAGGCCGAGTTTGCCGCCGGAAAGATTGAACAGAATGCCTGGTATCTGGGAGCCGGGGCGAATTTTTATAAAGGCAGCGCCTTTTGGGGAATTACCGCGAATGCCGGATATGCCCGCAAAAAAGCCAATGATTTTGACAAGAACGGCAAGTTTGACGCCTGGCTCGGCGGTATCGGCACCAAATTCGGATATAATTGCGTCTTGGGCAATGGGTGGACGGTGCAGCCGAACTTCTATGCCACATACACTTATGCCGATGCCGAAGATTATACGACCGGCAAAAATGCGGAAGTCGCGTTTGACGGACTGTCAATGTACGAGCTGGCGCCGGGGCTGAAGATTGAAAAGGCGTTTAATGACGAGCTGCAGGTTTATGCCAAAGGGCGGTATGTCCATACCGGAACCGGACTCCAGCACGTTACCGCGAACGGCGTTCACCTTCCGGATATGGAAATTGAGCCTTATGCCGAATACGGCCTGGGTTTTGAGAGCAGCAACGGCGACGCTTCGCTCTTTGCCGAGGTGATGCGCCGGGACGGCGGGCGTACAGGCTGGAACGGGCTTGCCGGGCTGAAAATCAATTTCTGACGTTGTGCAGGATTGTGTTTAACGCCGTGTTTCGGGAGGGGGCGGGCACGGCGTTTTTGCGGTCCGGAAACTGCCGACCGGGTTGGCGGGCACTTTTGATGTGGCGCTGGCGGGCGATATGGTGCGGGCGGCGGATATGGTGCGGGCGGGCGGTGCGGCTCGTTGGGGGCGGCAGCGGAAATGTGGGAAAAATGCGGTGAAAAGCTTGACAGGCGGCGGGCGGGGGCGTATATTCCGGGCATTAACGCGATGGCCGGCGGCGCGGGCGGCTGCGGCGGTGCATACGGAGCGACGGCAACGGGGCACGGGCGGCGGCGCTGCAGTGGGCGAAACGTTCACGGGCGCGGGAGCCGGAGCGATGACATACTTGATTTTTAGGAGGCTACATTATGGCAGTATCTGATGCCGTGGCGGCGCTGCTCACCGAGTACAAGCGTTTTGCCGGAACCGAAATGAATGACCTGTTTGCCGCGGACGGCGAGCGGGCGCAAAAATATACCCTGATGTTCGGGGATCTGACCTACGACTATTCCAAAAACCGTTTTGACGCCGGCGTGCTGGAGGCGCTGTTTAATCTGGCGCGCGAGCATAATTTAAAAGACCGGATTGAGGATATGTTTACGGGCAAGAAAATCAACGTTACCGAAAACCGCGCGGTGCTGCATACGGCGCTGCGCAATTTTTCGGGCAGGCCGGTAACGGTCGACGGCGTTGACGTTATGCCGGAAATCCTGCGCGTGCAGGCGAAGATGAAAGAATTTTCGGACGCGGTGCGCAGCGGGGCGTTTAAGGGCGCAACGGGCAAAAAGCTCACCAACATCGTCAACATCGGCATCGGCGGGTCGGATCTGGGGCCGTATATGGTAACGGCGGCGCTCAAGAAATACTGGGCGAAAGACATCAACTGCTACTTTATCTCCAACATTGATGGCACGGCGTGTGCGGAAGTTTTGGGGCAGATTAACCCGGAGGAAACGCTGTTTATCGTCGCGTCCAAGACCTTTACGACGATTGAAACGCTGACCAACGCGCGCACCTGCCGCGACTGGCTGGTCAAAGCGCTGGGCGAGGCGGCGGTTGCCAACCACTTTGTCGCTCTTTCGACGAACGCCAAGGCGGTGGCGGAATTCGGCATTGACGTCAACAATATGTTTGAGTTCTGGGATTTCGTCGGCGGGCGTTACTCCCTGTGGTCGGCTATCGGTCTTTCCATTGCGATTGCTGTCGGGTACGAGAATTTTCACGAGCTTTTGCGCGGTGCCGAGGCGATGGACAACCATTTCCGTACCGCGCCGCTGGAGCAGAACATTCCGGTGATTATGGCGCTGCTGGGGATTTGGTACAACGACTATTACAATATCCACCGGTATGCGGTGATTCCGTATGACCAGTATTTGAAGTTCCTGCCGGCGTATCTGCAACAGCTCGACATGGAGAGCAACGGCAAGTCGGTGCGGCTCGACAACCGCAAAATTACCGATTACGCGACGGGGCCGGCGCTGTTCGGCGGGGCGGGCACCGACGTGCAGCATTCGTTCTTCCAGCTTCTGCACCAGGGAACCGAGCCGGTGCCGGTAGACTTTATCATTCCGGCGGTGTCGCACAACGAAATCGGCAAGCATCACGAAATTCTGCTTGCCAACGTTTTGGCGCAGGCGGAGGCGCTGATGAAAGGCAAGACGCCCGACGAGGCGGCGGCGGAACTGCGCGCCGCGGGCAAGGACGAGGCGGCGATTGAAAAACTCAAGCTCAACAAGAGCTTTGACGGCAACCGCCCGTCCAATATGTTCCTGCTGAAGAAGATTACGCCGTATGCGCTCGGCATGCTGATTGCGATGTATGAGCATAAGGTTTATACGCAGGGCGTGATTTGGGAGATTGATTCGTTTGACCAGTGGGGTGTCGAGCTTGGCAAGCAGCTGGCGCTGAAGATTTTGCCGGAGCTTGAGGGCAGCGCGGCGCAAAACGGCGGCGCGGGAGCGGCTCGGAACGGGACTGCGGCAGCCGGCCAATGCGGGGCAGCGTCTCAGTGCGCGGTGGCGAGACATGACGGGTCAACGAGCGCCCTGATTGAAAAGGTACGGGCCTTGCGGGCAGAAGCCGGCGCCGGTGCCGAAAAAGCGGCATAGAAACAGCGTACCGGATGACGGGAGCAGGCTATAAAAAAAACAGGAGCGTCTTGCGGGCGCTTCTGTTTTTTTGTGTTTTACAGCCGGGGCGTAATTTCTTGTCAAATGTCATGGTCTGCATTATCTGCATTATTCAGAATTTTTAATTTGCTGATGCGGCATGCAGCGTATTTTTTGTCTGTTTGTCACTACTTTTTACGGGGTCTGGGGAGCAGGCGGAGGGGCGCGGGAGGTGATGAGGCGCGGCGGGTTGTGGACATCTCAAAAACATATTGCGGCGTTGGGGCGGGGCACGCTATACTGTCCTTAAGTTAAGCAGGCAGCCGGCGGAAGCGCCGGGCACGGGTGCGGTACGACCGGGGTACGGGCTGAGTACGGCCGGGCACGGGCTGAGTACGGCCGGGTATGGGTGCGGTACGACCGGAGCTGCCGAAGTTGTTGAAGAAAGGAACGCGTACTATGTCTATCCGGGTTTTGCCATCCAATTTAGTCAACCAGATTGCGGCGGGCGAGGTTATCGAACGCCCGGCGTCGGCGGTCAAGGAGCTGGTGGAGAACGCGCTGGACGCGGGGGCGACGCGGATTGAGGTAACGCTCAAGGCCGGGGGCAAGACGCTGATTGCGGTTGAGGACAACGGCAAAGGCATGGATGCGGAAGACCTGGCGCTGGCGGTGGAACGGCACGCGACGTCCAAGCTGCCGTCGGACGATTTGTTCAATGTACAGTTTCTGGGGTTTCGCGGCGAGGCGCTGCCGTCGATTGCCTCGGTGGCGAAGATGAAAATCACGACGCGGCAGGAAAGCGCGGAAAATGGCTGGGAGCTGGAAATCAAAGGCGGGGCGAAGGGCGAGGTGCGGCCGTGTTCGCGCGCCAGGGGGACGCGGATTGAGGTGCGGGATTTGTTTTTTGCGACGCCGGCGCGGCTGAAGTTCCTGAAAGCGGACAGCGCCGAGGCGGGGGCGTGCGCGGACATTATCAGCCGCATTGCGCTGGCGAACCCCGAAGTGGCGTTTTACCTTTACGTTGACGAAAAGAAGAAGATTGCGCTGCCGGCGGCGAACGGGGATTTTTTTGACGCAAGGCTCCGGCGGGCGGCGGAAGTCATGGGGCGCGAGTTTTCGGAGAATGCGCTGGAGGTTAAAGGCGAGCGCGACGGGATGAAACTGTCGGGGCTCGTCAGCCTGCCGACGTATAACAAAGCCAATACGCTGTCGCAATATCTGTTTGTCAACAACCGCCCGGTCAGGGACAAGCTGCTTCTGGGCGCGCTGAAGGGGGCGTATGCGGGCGTGCTGGAGAATTCGCGCTATCCGGCGTGCGCGCTGTTTTTGGAGGTGGAGCCGATGTATGTTGACGTCAACGTGCATCCGGCGAAAGCGGAGGTGCGCTTTTTTGACCAGCAGGGCGTGCGGTCGCTGCTGGTGGGGGCGGTGCGGAGCGCGCTGCTGGCGGGGGACAAGAGGAGCGCGGATAAGGTTGATTTGGCGGCGCTGGCTTGTGAGAATGCAGGAGTAGGATATCCGCGGTCATTCGGGCAAACGGCGCAGACGGGACAAGTCGATTTGGCGGCGCTGACCGATGATTTTGTACCGGGGCAGGAAGGGCTGGCGGCAGGGGCGGCGGCGGTTCCTGGCGGCGGGCTGAACGGTGCCTGCGGAGGAACGGAGAGTTTTGCGGCAGATGTTGCGGCGGGCGGCGTGTTGCGGGAGCCGGAACATACGGATGCGGGCAGCGGCCGCGATTATGGCAGGGACGCGGGCTTTGGCACGGACGCAGGCTTTGCTACAGGCCGCGGCGGTGTGAACGGCGGGTATTATGGCGCAGGTATGGGCACCGGGATTGATGCAGGGACGGCGTACGGGGCTGACCGGCGGTTTACGGCTTTTCAGGGGCGGCCGGGGAGCGCGGGCGGCGGACGCGGCAGCGGGGTTTTGCCGGAGCTGGAGCGCAAGTTTTCGGTGCGGGTGGAAGAGCCGGCAGCAGGCGCGGAAGACGAGGCGGGACCGCTGGGCGTGGCCAAGGCGCAGTTTCATGATACCTATATTTTGGCGCAGGCGGAAGATGCGCTGATTCTGGTTGACCAGCATGCGGCACACGAGCGGATTGTGCTGGAGCGGCTCAAGGCGGCGATGGCGGCCGGGGAGAGGCTGCCGTCGCAATTGCTGCTGCTGCCGGAGGTGGTGGATTTGTCGCTGACGCAGAAAGCGGCGCTCACGGGCGAATTTGAGAGTTTGGCGAAACTCGGGCTGGTGCTTGAGGATTTCGGCGCCGGGGTGATGGTGCGGGAAGTACCGGCGCTGCTGAAGGACGCGGCAATCAAAAAAATGGTTGCGGATTTGGCCGACGAGATGGCGGAATGGGGCGCAACGACGGTGGTGGAAGACAAAATCAACCATATCGCGGCGACGATGGCGTGCCACGGGTCGGTGCGTGCGGGGCGACGGCTGAATATCGCCGAGATGAACCACCTGCTGCGCGAGATGGAGCGGACACCGCATTCGGCGCAGTGCAACCACGGGCGGCCGACGTATGTGCGGCTGGAGGTGGCGGATCTGGAGCGGCTGTTCCACCGGTAGATGAAAGGCGGCGCTGCCGGTACGGTTATCGGCGGGTGTGCCGAGGCTGGCGGTGCGGTGCTGTCAGGGGGACGGTATCGGGGCGAGCGTCGGACAACGGCTTCGGCTGCCGGCGGGTGTGCCGGGGCTGGCGGTGCGGCGAGGGCGCATTTTTTGTTTATAACCTGATATTTTGCGTGCATTTTGGCGGGACGGCCGGTAAAATCGCCTTAAATAAGTTTATTTTGAAAGCTTTGACGATGCTTACAGGCGAAGAGAACAGGGGCGCACGGAAGGTGCGGAAAATGATGACAGGTACAGAGCAGGCGGCCGGTACGGTACGAAAAATGATGGCAAGTACGGTGCAGGCGGCCGGTATGGTACGAAACACGATAACAAGTATGGTGCAGGCGGCCGGTGCAGCGCGGAAAACGGGGATGATTGCGCTGTTTGCGGCTGTGTTGTCGGCGGCGGGGTGTACCTATCCGTACGAGCGGACTTATCCGGTGCTGACGGAAGAAGAAGAACTTTCGGCGCTGCCGTGCCAGCGCGCGGACAGCGGCGGTTTTCTCGGTACGCGGCTGTGGTCGGACAAAGAAGCAACCGAAATTTGTACCCTGCGCGAACAGCCGGAAGTCGGGCTGAACGGGGTGAAAGTCTGTCCCAACAACCGCAAGTGTTCGGATGAAGCAATGCTGCCGTACCAGCCCTGCGCGCAGCCGATGCCGACCTATTACGGCGACATTTCCGCCACGCAGAGCGCAGAAGGAATTCTGCTGTTTCATCCGGTAACGCGGACGCAGATTTTGTGTTATGACCTGCCGGGCGAAAGCGCCGTGCAGTGCGCGGAGAATTTCCGGGCGGCGGGGTATGTGCTGGTAACGGACATCCCGCAGGTTTCGGCGAATTACGATTTTCTGCGCAAAAATACCTACCCGACGCGGCGGTGGCGCGGCGGCGGCGAGGTGGTGCCGCGGTGGTAAGGCGGCGCCGTGGCGGTAAGGTTTAACGACGGCAGGTGTGTTATGGCGCTGGTGATAAAACGAAGTTGTGTTGCGGCGGTGAAACGGAGAACGGGCGATGATGAGCCGGAGTAAAGGCGGGATGGCAGCGAGGAACGGGAGATGATTTGCAGCCTGAAGACAGCGGCGTTTGACGGGATTGAAGCGAAGCGCGTGGAGGTGCAGGTCAGCCTCGGCGCGGGGATGCCCGGGTTTGTCATCGTCGGGCTGCCGGACAAGGCCATCAACGAAAGCAAAGAGCGCGTGCGTGCGGTTCTGGCGGTGCTGGGGGTGGAGTTTCCGCGCGAGCATATTACGGTGAACCTCAAGCCGGTGGATTTATTGAAAGAAGGCGCACATTTCGATTTGCCGATAGCGATGGGGCTGATGGGCGCGATGGGGCTGGTTGACCCGGCGCGGCTCAAGGGCTATATCTTTATGGGGGCGCTGTCGCTGGACGGCAGCATTGAGCGTGTCAACGGGGTTTTGCCGGCGGCGGTGCGGGCGATTGCCGACAAATGCGGGCTGGTCTGCCCGGCGGCCAACGCGTCGGAAGCGGCGTGGAGCCGGTGTGCGCCGGTGCTGGCGGCAGGACATATTCTGGAGCTGATGAATTATTTTAACGGCAAGGCGGACGGCGGCGTGTTGCAGCGGAATGACGGCCGCGCGAGAGTGTCGGAGAACGGCGCACGGGGGCCGGAGCAGGCGGAGAACGGCGCACGGAATCGGATGGCGGCCGGCCGGGAGACTGGTACGGGCGCGGCGGTTTACAATATTGACTATGCCGACGTCAAGGGCAGGAGAGCGCGAAACGGGCGATGCTTATCGCTGCGGCGGGCGGACACAACCTTCTGATGTCGGGGCCGCCGGGTTCGGGAAAGACAATGCTGGCGGAACGGCTGGTTACCATCCTGCCGCCGCTGACGCTGCGTCAGGCGCTGGAAAATGCGATGATTCAGTCGGTCGCGGGCGTGTTGGACGAAGAACTGGCGGCGCGGGGCGAACTGGATTTGAGACGGCCGTTCCGTGCGCCGCACCACAGCGCTTCCATGGCGTCTCTTGTCGGCGGCGGGAGAAAGGGAATTCCGGGCGAGATTACGCTGGCGCACAACGGCGTGCTGTTTCTGGACGAGCTGCCGGAGTTTTCGCGGTCCGCGCTTGACGCGCTGCGGCAGCCGCTGGAAAACAAGCGGGCGGTGATTTCGCGCGTGATGGCGCATACGGTGTATCCGGCGGATTTTCAGCTGGTGGCGGCGATGAACCCGTGCCGCTGCGGCTTTTTCGGCGTGGAAGGGCGGATGTGCGCGAAGGCTCCGCAATGCGCGGAGGATTATCTGGCGAAGCTGTCGGGGCCGTTTCTGGATCGGTTTGATTTGCAGATTGAAGTGCCGGCGGTCAGCCCGTATGACCTGACCTCGGGCAAGACCGGAACCGGGTCGGCGGAAATGCGGGCGCAGGTTCTGGCGGCAAGGGAGATTGCGGCGGCGCGGTTTGCGGCATTCGGGGCGTCGGGCCTGACCTGCAATGCCGAGCTTAAAGGCGATATGCTGGAAAAAGCGCTGGACATGGGGCCGGAACTGCGGCGGTTTGCGGCGGAATCGGCGGAAAAGTGCGGGTTGACGGCGCGAAGCCTGAACCGTATTTTGCGGTTAGCAAGAACGATTGCAGACTTGCAAAATGAAAAAAAGGTGTCTAAAATGCACCTGATTGAAGCCTTGTCTTATCGCAGGGGGCCGTTGACGCGGCGGCCTGCGGGGAAGAAGTAAAGAAGGGCGAAAGCGCACGAACCGAGGCGGCGGGTATGCCGCGCGGGGAGGCAAGAACCAAACCGAGGCGGCGGGTATGCCGTACGGGGAGGCAATAAAACCTTAACAGGAGATAAAATAAAATGTCAGCAACAAATGTTTTAAACAAGTTATTCTGCGGGGTGCTGGCGCTGGGGCTCGCGTTCGGGGCCACGGCTGCGGCGGCCGCGGGGCCGGATTCTTATTGTCCGGACTGTCCGCCGGAAGTGGACGGCAGCATTTTTCCGGGCGGGTCGTGCCCGAACTGCGACCGGCCGAAATCCAACAAAGCTGTGCGAATCGTGGACGGGACGCAGGTTAAAAACTGTCCCAGTTGCCCGATGCCGGCGTTCAAAACCCGGAACTATCCTCTGGCGCAGCCGCGCTACAAGAGCAACGCCGTCAACCGCAACTGCTGCGATTTGGCGCCGTTTGCGCTGACGCACGTCGATTTTCGGCTGCAAAACCAGGAAGGGTTCAGCCCGTATGCCAACCATGTCGGCAACTACCGTTTCCGGATTTTCGGATGCCGCCGTTTTACGAAAAAGGCGATGCTGAACCACGGGCGGGTAATTCAGAAAGACATGGCGTTTAATGACGTCTTTAAAAAATCTGCTGACAAATGTTACAAAATTATGGATATTCCGGACGTCTGCCTTGCCGACCCGTCGGTCAAGCTGCCGGAATATGCGCTGACGGCGGAAATCACCAACTTCTTTATGAACGTCTGCGATCAGTATGACTGGGACAAGGCGCGCAAGGACAACCGCCGCAACGGCACGGCCGAGATGACGGTTACATGGCGGCTGATGAATTTGAGCCAGACGAAAGTTTTATGGAAAGGCGTTACTTCCGGTTATGCCGAAGTTGAAAACGGCGTTTACGAAGCCGAGGTCAAACTGGCGGAACTGGCGTTTGCCGACGCGGCGGCGCGGCTGTCTTCGCTGCCGGGGTTTGAGTACCAGCTGGCACAGCGCGTCAGCCCCGAAGAGCAGGCGGCGGAACGTGCGGCTCTGGTCGCTTTTGACGCCAAGTTCAATCCGGGAAAATGCGGCTTTGCCAAGGAAGTTGCCTATACGAGAAGCTGCGCCTATGCGCCGCAGCCGCAATGCCCGGCGATAGCACGTCCGGCGTGCCCGTGCGCTGCGATTCAGACCTGCACCTGCAACCAGCCGGTATGCAGCTGTCCGCAGCCGGCGTGTCCGTGCGCGGTGACGATGGGTAAACCGAAAGTGGAGGAATTTGTCGACGTTAAGACAAAAACCAAGACCGTAGAGGAAAAAATCATCACCACGACGCGGGTAGAAACGCCGCAGCCGGTGTGCCGCCAGGTTTGTCGCCCGGTATGCCCGCAGAAAAAGGTAACGACAACGGTTACGACGGTTGAAACAGTTGAAAGCTGTCCAATGAAGTGCTCACAGCAGTGCGAGCAGCCGAAGTGCCGCAAAGTCTGTACCGAAACCTGCGTTGTCGGCAAACCGGACGTCAGGGGAGGGCGCGAGTGCAAGACCGAATGTGTCGAGGACTGCGGGGAGCCGAAACCGGCTCCGGCGCCCGAACCCGTGATTGAACCGAAAGTCGAGGAAATAGACTATATCCCGGCGGTTGAGGAAAAAGGCGGCGTGGAAGTCGAAAACAAGGCGATTGCGCCGCAGATTGAAGAAACCGGAGGCGTTAAGGACAGTTTCCGCAAATACGAAAACTGCATTGACGAAGACGGCAACGTCATTTCCGACGGCAGCTGCACGATTGTTGATGACAACTGGGTCGACCTTGACGGCTATGCTGTTGATGCCAAGCTCTGCATTGTTGACAGGCCGCCGTACACAGAACTGAGCCCGGAGAATATGCTCAAAATCCGCGGGTCGGTGGTTGAGATTACCAATGCCAAAGGCAAGAAAGGCATGGGGCTGGTTATTTCCGACTCGTTCGTGCTGACGTCGGCTGGGCTGGTCAACAAGCTGCAGAATACCTATGACGTCAAGACCATCAACGGCGATGTGCTCAAGGCCAAGGCGGTACGCGTTAACCCGAGCAAGAACACGGCGCTGATGCACCTTGAAAAGCCGGTTACCTATACGCCGATTGCCCTTAACCTTGATTTGCCGCCGATTGACCAGGAAGGCTACATCTCGCTGGGGCTGCTGGACAAGGACGGCGAAGCGGCGAAGAACTATATGGACGACAGCGGCAAAATTTACGGCTACCGCTATTCCGATACGCTCGGCACCGAAATTATCGTTGATACGCTGGTGCAGAAAGTGGCGGTCGGCAGCGTTCTGATTGACAAGCTTGGCACCGTCAACGGTATTTCCAATTCGGCAAAACAGACCGAAGAGGGCATGGACCTGTTCATTCCGACCGAAACAGCGCTGAGAAGCGTCGGGCTGTCTATCTGCGAAAAGCTCTACGACAAGAAGAGTCCGTGGGAGAAGACCGTTTACAAGCCGGTTACCGAGAAGGTAAAACAGGAAACCAAGGCGCCGGAAGCGATGCCGGAAGCCAAGCGCAAATAAGCGTAAGCGGCCGGGAGAACCGGCGGGTTGCTGACAGGGGTGCGGAAAACCGCGCCCCTTTTTTGTTATGCGTATAGGGGAGAGAGGGGGCGGGACAGCGCATGGAAAAGAGCTTTTCTGTCGGGGGAGAGACGGAGCGGGACGCCGTGTTGCATATAGAGAGAAGAGTGTGGCGGAGTGGAGGCAGAAGCGTAGAGACGGGCGGGACGGCGTGTCGCATGGAACGGGGCTGGTGTGAGAAACAACGGCGCATGGACGGCGTGCCGCATGGAACGGGGCTGGCGTGAGAAACAACGGCGCATGGACGGCGTGCCGGCGTGCTGCGGGCTGTAAGCTGTAGGTTGTAGGTTGTAGGCTTAAGCTGCAGGCAAAAAGGAAGGCCTGAATATTCGGGAGGGAGGTATGTGAACTTCAGGCCTGTCGTTTTTTTTTTGTAATCTGCCGGGCGGCGGGGCTGTTACAGATATTTCAGCCCTATGGTGCAACCGACCGGGCTGCAGGTGCAGGCGGCGTATGCCTGTTCCAGCGTCAGCGGGATTGCCATGTCGTGGGTGCCGATAGTATATATGCCGTTGGCTTCATTGCGGTCGGCGGACGAATGGACGTCTTTCATCTGCGGTTCGGCAATGTCTTCTTCCAGCGTGCCGATGTAGAGGCTTGTAAAGCCCGATGACGGGTCTTTGCCCCAATCCATCGTTACCATTTCGATACAGACGTTTTTGGAGATGTTGTTGACATAGAGTTCAAAGGCCATTTGTTTGTTATTGGAGGCCTCGCTGGGGAAGATGGTTACTTTTCCGTTCCAGGCGTGCAGGATGTCATTGCTGGCGCGGGAGTGGTCGTACATATCAGCGGGCACGGCGCCGATGTTTATAAGCAAATTGTTGTTTATGTCGCTGAAGTCATGTTGGCCGATAAATGAATTGCGGATATTGGTAATCAGCATGGTCAGCTGCTCAATCAAATGGTTGGTTTTGTATTTGCCCATTGCCTTGGAATAGCCGGCTATGCCGCCGACGGAAAGGACGCCGACGATTGCCAGTACACCCAGCATCTCTATCATTGAACGGCCTTTTTCGCAGCTGTTTGTCATAGTACCTCCCTGTCAGCCTGAATTTTAACGCGCCGATTATACAAATGCGACCCTTAAAAATGGCTTAACTTTCGGCTTATTATAGCATAAATTTTGCGGGTTGTAAAGCCTGCCGTTAGTGCTATGACTATAGATATAGCAATATAGAGCCAGGCCGAGGTTTCTCCGCTTTCCGGGAAAGGGTAGTACCATATGTCGCTTTTGATGCGTGCGAGGGCGGCGGCGGTGTCGGCATGGGGATCGAGAGGCGCTGCGGCTGCGGAAGGGAATTGTGCAGCGGGGGCGGAAATGAACGGCAGAAACAGGGCTTTGGCAAGCATAAAGCCGGCAAAGTGGTGCATCATGATGTCAAAGGTATGGTTCGCAATATATTGCAACGGGCGGCTTCGGACGAGCAACGGCGACAGAACCCGGGCAACGCGCAGCCAGAACAGAACGGCGAGGAGGCTTATGGCATATATGGCGGGCGCCGGGGCGTTGACGGTATCCAGCCACGAAGGAATATGGTTATAGCCGGGGAATTTTTGGGTCAGGCAGGTCAGGGCGGCGAGAACGATAAACAGGTAAAGCGGCGTGGCAACAGTATCGTATTTGGCGAGGACGTGCCGGTAAAGAAAGCCGAATGCAAAAGCGGGCATGAAGTAGAGCGTGCGCAGAGCGGTCAGCGCCAGAGTGCGGGCGCTGTGGTTTTCGGGGGCGTACGCCAGGGCAAAGCAGCCGAGCGCCAGCGACAGGACGAAAAATATAACGGCGGGCAGGAAAAAACTGCCGGGCTGCGGCCGGGCAGACGGGGTTAAGGCGGTGCGGCGGGCGGCAGACGGAGCGAACGGGCGCAGCAGCAAAAAGCCGACGGCCTGTACCAGAAACAGCGGCACCAGAAACCATGACGCCATGTTGTAAATGAACTGGTGCCCGTCGACAAGCGGGGCATAGAGCAGGTTATACAGGTTAAATTCCCCGCCGAGCGCAAAGCCCTGATGCCGGTTCAGATACCAGCACAGGGCGCCGTAAGCCGCGTTCCAAAGATAAAGCGGCACGAGCAGGCGCAGGGTTTTGCGGGCGAAAAATTCCTTATAGCCGCGCGTAAGGTTGAGGAAATAGCCCGAGACGAACATAAACAGCGCGATATGGTAGTTCTGGTAACGGAGCAGCCCGTTGAAGTCGAGGTAATCGGACGAACCGACATGCCCGTCGACAATCATGATGATGGCGAGGACGTAGAGCATTTTGAACGTCGGGTCGGCGGCGGACGGCGCCGCGGGGGGAACGGGGGCAGATTGCGGGGAGGCTGGGCGCAGGCGGCTGCGGGCGGCAACAGGGGAAGATTGCGGGGAGGCTGGGCGTTTTGTCATCGGTTAACCTTTTGTAAATAATTTTACCTTATAATCAATACCTAAATGAATGTTAGCAGGGCAAAATTTAAGGTCTGGTTAACGGACCGGGGTAAATGCCGCAGGGCGGAGGTTAAAGGCCGGCTGACGGGCCGGGGTAAATGCCGCAGGTCGGAGGTTAAAGGCCGGCTGACGAGCCGGGGTAAATGCCGCGGGCGGAGGCTAAAGGCCGGCTGACGAGCCGGGGTAAATGCCGCGGGGCGGGGTTGCATGGTTTAAGGATTGCCTGACGGCTGACATTCGCAGACGGTTTTATTTGGTGTGTATAAAAAATAAAAAGGGCTTTTCAGTTTCGCCCTCATCTTTTAAGGTCGCATACAGTATTTAATTACGGGGGACATGATGGCTTCTTACAATATTATGAGTTCGGGCAGACGCGGATGGAGTACGCAGAGCTGGCTTTTGTTTATTTACAGCGCGGTGGTAACCTTTGCGCTGGTGCTGGTGGTCAGCCGGAATTTTGAAACGCCGGAGCAGATTGTCGCCGAGGAGCGGCTGGCGGCGGAAGGAAAACGCGAAAACGCCGAGCAGCAGGCTGTCGCAAAAATGGCAGTGCCGGAGGTTTATGAAGGAGAAAGCGATGGTTTGGCGGTGCCGGGAGCGTCCGGGACGGCGGCCGGCGCCGATATGGCAGGCATTGATGCCGGCGAGGGCGAGTCTTTTGACAATCCGGCGGTGGAATGGACGGTCGAGGGCGAAGAAACCCAGCCCGAAGTCAAGCAGGACGTTTTGACCGTGGAAAAGGGCGACCACTTCATCGGGCTTCTGCAAAAGCTCGGCATGGAGTATCAGGAAGCGAATCAGGCGGCGGAGAGCCTTAAGGAAGCCGGGTATGACGTGCGCAACCTGCGCGCGGGGCAGAAAATCGACATCGTCAAGACGGTGGACGTGCCGTTCGGCGAGCTGTTGAGCGTGGACAAGATTGTGATTGAGCCGACGGCGGGAACCAAATATGTGGTTACGCGCAACGAAGACGAAAAGTACGTTGCGGAGATGGAACAGCTGGAATTAAAGACCGAGAACCAGACGGTGCAGGGCAGCATTACCTCGTCTTTGGCGGCGGCGATGCAGAATGCGGGCGTGCCGTCCAGCATTATCGGCAACTTTATCAATATTTTCGCCTATACGGTCGATTTCCGTTCGGACATCAAGAGCGGCGATACGTTCAAGGTTCTGTTTGACCGCAAGGTGGCGCCGGACGGCAAGGTTGTCAAAAACGGCGATATTCTGTATGCGGAGCTGAATCTGGGGAGGGACAAGATTGCGCTGTACCGCTACGAAGATTTGAATGGCGGCGTGGACTACTACAATTCCAAGGGGATTGTGCTGAAAAGGGCTCTTGACCGCAAGCCGATGGAATTCCGGTCGGCGCGGATTTCGTCGCGTTTCGGCTGGCGGCGGCACCCGATTTTGAAGCGGCGCATCCTGCACAGCGGCGTGGACTACGCGGCGCCGAAAGGCACGAGGATTTACGCGAGCGCGGACGGCGTGGTCAAACGCGCGCAGTGGGCCGGCGGTTATGGACGCTATGTGGTTATCCGCCACAATTCGGAGTTTTCGACCGGATACGCGCATATGAACGGTTTTGCCAAAGGCATCCGTCCGGGCGTCAGAGTCAAGCAGGGGCAGGTTATCGGCTATGTCGGTTCGACCGGACGTTCGACCGGGCCGCACCTGCACTTTGAGGTGATTAAAAACGGCAAGAAGGTCGACCCGCTGAAAGTCAAGGCGGCGACCGGAACCAATCTGGCAGGCAAGGATTTGCAACGCTTTAAGGCCGAGGTGGCGAAGATTGCGGCGCTGGCCGAGGGACAGACGGCTTACGCGGCGGCAGATACCGCGGCGGCCGAGAGTCTGGGCGCGGGAACCGGCGGCGCGGGCAATCCGGGAGCTGCGGCGAGCGCGCAGAATTAAACGATTGTGTGCCGAGAGCCGTAATGCTGCGGGAAGAAGGGCGGAGGACGGCGTCAGAGGTCAGCGCATAGAATTAAACGATTGTGTGCCGAAAGCCGTAACGTAGCTGGAAGAAAGGCGGAGGACGGCGTCAGAGGTCAGCGCGCAGAGTTAACCGGTTATCGGACATTGCGGACGGTTTGATGAAATGACGGCCGCATCAGATGATTTTTCTTGACTATGTTTGCGGAGGCGGCTATCATTTCTCCGCAACATTTTTTTAGGAGAAAACTCTATGGAACTTAAAGGATCTAAGACCGAAGCGAACCTGCAGGCCGCTTTTGCCGGCGAATCGATGGCGCGCAACAAATATACCTACTATGCGTCCAAAGCCAAGAAAGAAGGCTATAACATCATTGCCGACAAGTTTGAACAGACCGCGAACAACGAAAAGGAACACGCCAAAATCTGGTTCAAACTGCTGCACAACGAGGAAATTCCCTCGACAATCGAAAACCTGAAAGACGCGGCGGCCGGCGAACGCTACGAGTGGACCGACATGTACGACACGATGGCCAAGGAAGCCGACGAAGAGGGCTTTAAGAAAATCGCGACCCTGTTCCGCATGGTCGGCAAAATCGAAAAAGGGCATGAAGAACGCTACAATGCGTTGTTGGAAGCTCTGGAAGCGGGAAAAGTCTTTGAACGCCCGACCAAAGTTATCTGGGAATGCGCAAACTGCGGACACCGGATTGAAAGCCTTAAGGCGCCGGAAGTCTGCCCGGTATGCAACCATCCGAAAGCTTATTTCTTCGAATTGCAGGAGAAGTTCTAGGCCGGAGCGAGACGGGGAACCGGCGTGAGTGCCGGAGAAACCGCTGTGAGTGCCGGAGCTTTTGGGAGCGGTCGGAATGCCGGTTGAAAAGCCAAGGTGCCGGTTCGGACGCTCTGGTGCTGCGACGAAGGCCGATAATAAGAGGGGTGCGGGAAACTGCGCCCTTTTTTCAGGCGCGGAGTTTGAATATCAGCACGTTAGACAGCGGGTCTATGCCGCGCAATCTGATTTCGGCGGTTTCGTCGGCGACGGCGACCCCGTCTCCGGCAATAAGCGGGTGTCCGTCGAGGCTGACGGCACCGGTTGCGACGTGTATCCAGACTTTGTGTGCGGGAGTGATGTTGAAGCTGACGGTTTTGTCCTGCTCGAGCAGGGTCTGGTAAATTTCGGCATTCTGGTGCAGGGTTATCGGGCTGTCCGTACTTTTGGGCGAGGCAATGCGGACGAGCCGGCTTTTCAGCTCCTGCGGCGAGGGGGCGGCCTGCATATACTCGGGTTTGACGTCGTCGATGTTCGGCTCTATCCAGATTTGCAGAAAATGGACGGGTTTGCTGAGCGACGGATTCATCTCGCTGTGGGTAATGCCGGAGCCGGCGCTCATCTTCTGGATTTCGCCGGCTTTGATGACGCCGCGGCTGCCCATGCTGTCGCGGTGTTCCAGCTCGCCGTCGAGCACAACGGTAACGATTTCCATATTTTTGTGCGGATGGGTACCGAAGCCTTCGGCCGGGGCGACGACGTCGTCGTTAATGACGCGCAGGTCGCTGAAACCGAGGTAACGCGGGTCGTAATAGGATCCGAACGAAAAGGTGTGGCGGCTGTTGAGCCACGGGGTTTGGGTGTGGCCGCGGTCGCCGGAAGCGCGAATCGCAAACATTTCTTTCTCCTTGATATAACAGTGGATATGATAACGGGTATGCGGGCAGATATGACCGCGGGGCAGTCGGTTGATGGGTGCAGATGTGCCGGCCGACGGGGCGGATGCCGTCCGGGAGACTGGGTGGGTGTGTCGGTTGAGGCGGGCACTATCCGGAGGGATTGGGCGGGTGGTGCTGCTGCTTATATATGGCGGGCGGAGATGTTTTCAAGGTAGCCGTGAGACGAGGGGAATAACCGCGGGCGGAGAGCGTGCGGCGGGGCGGCGATGGGGCGGAGAACGAAACGGCGTGCATAACTTGCGGCGGGGGATTGCGGGGACGGAAATTATGCCGTATCATTGCGGGAGTTTATGCGTGGAAGAAAACAACGAAACAGCATTTCAGGGAGGTTTTATGCCGCACAGCTTTTCCTATATCGCCGATGAGCGGACGCGGGCGCTGGTTATCGGCTCCATGCCGGGAGAGGCGTCGCTGGCGGCGGGCGAGTATTATGCGCACCGGCACAACCTGTTCTGGCGTTTTGTCTTTGAGGCTTACGGCGAGCCTTTTGACCCGAAAGCGCCGCCGGCTTACGGCATCAAAACCGGGCTGCTGCTGGCGCACGGGGTCGGGCTGTGGGATGCGGCGGAGAGCTGCGCGCGAGAGGGAAGCCTTGATTCCGACATCAGAGATGCGATGCCGAACGATTTTGCGGCGCTGTTTGCGCTGTATCCGGAGATTGAGCGGCTGCTGTTTAACGGGCAGGCGGCGTTTAAGCTGTTCTGCCGTTTCAACAAGGGGCTGCTGGAGGGTCGGACGTGGGAAGTGCTGCCGTCTACGAGCCCGGCGAACGCGTCTATCCCGCTGGCGGTCAGGCGCGAGAAATGGCTCGCGGCGCTGCAAGGAGCGGCAACGGCTGCGCTGCCGGCAATGACGCAGGACGGGGCGCTGCGGAGAGAGTGAGACGGTGCGGCATGGGCAGTTTGGCAGGAAGATGCAAAAAAGCGGAAAAGTCGGATAAAATACTTGAAAAAATTATGCAACAGTGCCAAGTTGGACAGCAGGCACAGAGCCGCGTTACATAACGGGTACAACGCTGGGCGGAGGTCTGACGGTATCAGGCACAGAACCGCGTTAAACAGCGGGTACAGCGTTGGGCGGGTGTCTAAACGGTATCAAGTACAGAGCCGCGTTACACAACGGGTACAGCGTTGGGCAGGTGCCGGATAAGATGCCGGGCGGACGTCAGGTTCAGCAAGTTTTAAGTTTGATGAAAGGGAAGTTAAGATGCCAAAGATTGCAGTTGCCGGGGTTAAAGGAAGTACCGGCCGGGAGTTTCTCAACCTTTTGAACGAAAGCGGCATTCCGGCCGACGACGTATTTGCGCTGGAGGCGAAGGCGCCGCTCGGGACGCTGGTATCATACGGCGAAGATGACGAATTGGACGTGTTTGCACTGGATACATTTGATTTTAAGAAAGCCGATATTGCGATATTTGCAACAACGAAGGAACAGGGCAAGCGTTTTATCAAGAAAGCGACAGGTGCCGGATGCCGTGTGATTGACCTTTCGGGGGCAACGTTCGGCGACAGTTCGGTTCCGCTGGTTATTCCCGAATTGAACGGCGAACTGTTGAAACGGGGGAACGGGCAGGCAACAGACGGGCTGCCGCAGGTTATCGGCGTGCCGTCGTCGGCGGTGTATCAGATTTTGCTGCCGCTGGCGGGAACCATCAAAGAACACAAGCTTAAGCGGCTGGTGGTAACGACGTTTAACTCCACTTCTTATCACGGGCATGAGGCGATGGACGAACTGTTTACGCAGTCGCGCAAAATCTTTTTGAATGAAACGCTGGTTGATGACGAGCAGATTTTCAAAAAGCAAATCGCGTTTAACGTTCTGCCGCAGGTCGGCGAGTTCATCGGCGAGGAAACATCGCTGGAGTGGGCGATTAACGCCGAGATTAAAAAGGTTCTTGACAGCGACATCAAAGTGCACGCGAACTGTGCGTTCGTGCCGACGTTTATCGGCGATGCGGCGTTTGTCAATGCGGAGTTTGACGACGAAGTTGACGCGACGGCGGTGCGCGAGGCGATGAAGGCGCAGAAAAACGTTGTCGTTTTTGACAAGACGGTAGATGCGGGCTATGTCAGCGTTGACGATGTTCAGGGCGAAGACAGCGTTTATGTGTCGCGCGTGCGGCAGGATGTTTCGGTCGAGAACGGCATCAGTTTCTGGACGGTGGCAGACAACCTGCGCGCCGGCGGGGCAAAACTGGCGTTTTCGGTGATGACTGCGGTGCTGGCGAAAGCTTAGACGGGGACTTTGGTGCCGGCGGCACAGGAAACGGTGCCAGCGGTACAGGAAATGGTGTCAGCGGTACAGGAAACGGTGTCGGCGGCACGGGAAACGGTGCCAACAGCACAGACAACAAGGGCTGTACCGCCGATGTTCCGGCGGGTTGGCGAAACGGCAGGGCACCGAGAGAAACGGCGGCAGTTTAGGGCTGTCGGCATAACGTAACGAAAAAAGGCAGAAGAAAAGGACGGAAAAGCAAATGGGCAAAATATTAAGACTTTGGGTTTCGGGCGTTATGCTGGCGGCTGCGGTTTTGACCGGGCTGGCGGTTATTTCAGGCGATGTTGCGGCGGCGGGGAAAAAAACGGCGCATGCCGTCGGGACGAACAGTGCCGATATAACGGCGGCGAAAACGAGCGGCAAGTCCGGCAGCGCTGAAGCGAGCGGCAAGTCCGGCGGTGCGGAAACGAGCGGCAAGTCCGGCGGTGCGGAAACGGAGGCTCTCGGCGTTGACGAGGGCGAGGTTTCCGGTTCCGAGAACGAGGCGGCGTTTGACTACAAGACCGTTTCGGGGCAGCTGGAGGAAATTGAAAAATCCATCCGGAAAAAGCAGTTTACGCGTCAGAGCCTGGACGATGCCGCGGCATTTCTGACCCAGCAGGAAATCGTAATTGAGTTTGCGGCCAAAGGGATTGAAAAGAACTCCAAATATGTGCAGGACGCGTTAAACGCATTGGGGCCGGAGCCGGCGGAAGGGGAAAACGAAGACCCGGCGATTGCGGAAATGCGCAGCAAGTATACGGCGGTGATGAACAACTATAAAAACCGTTTGATTGAGGCGAATTTGCTCAAAACCGAAATGGCGCGGCTGAATTCGATTATTTCCGAGGCGCGGAGCCGGATTATCATCGGCAATCTGGTGGCGGAGCAGAATGTCTTGATTGCGCCGCACAACTTCTTTACGGCCATCGGCGACGCAGCGGTGTTTTTCTGGGAAATTGCAATCTCGCCGGTCGAGTGGTACCGGGGGCTTTCGGCGGAAGAACGCGAGAACGTTTACCACGGCGGATGGTACGTGCTGCTGATTTTGGGGCTGGCATTGTCGTTCGGGCTGTTCCTGCGGCGGTATATCATTAATAAATGGGGGTACGGGCATACCGAAGACTATCCCCGTTACGGACAGAAAATCGTGGTGGCGGTGATTACGGCGATTGCGTACGGGGTGATTCCGTCGCTGCTTATCGGCGGGTGCCTGTTGTGGCAATTGACCAACGAAACGCTGACGCAGAGCAAGTTCGGCGTGGTCTTGGCCAATGTGCTGTACTATTCGTTGTATGTTACGCTTATCCGGGCGCTGGCGCGGGTTACGCTGGCACCGTGGAACGGGCGCTGGCGGCTGTTTAATATTTCCGATGAGAGGGCTGAGCGCGTGTTTGCGGCGACGACGTTGTCGCTTATTTTGCTCGGGGCGGTCGGGTGCATCCGGCAGATTGCGGCTTATTTTGAAGCGAGCGAGGCGCTGACGCTGTTGTTGGAAGTGGCGGGCGACGCAATTAAGGCGTTTGTCATTATTTTGATGACGTCGCGGATTTTGGGGCGGATTAGAAACCGGGGAGCCGGCGACGAAGAAAATGAGGAGGAAAGCCGGGGGGACGGTGCAGGCGGCAACAGTGGCAGCGCCACGGGCAACAGTGGCAGCGCCACAGGCAGTAGTAGCACCACCACGGGCAACAGTGGCAGTGCCACAGGCAACGGTGGCAGCGCCACAGGTACGGCGGGGGAGGGTACCGTCGGAACCGGGACAATAAAAGGAGCCGTGGGGAGCGCGGCGGGTGGCAGCGCCACGGGCAGTAGTAGCAGCGCCACGGGCAACGGTGGCAGCACAGGCAACGGTGGCAGCACCACGGGTATGGCGGCGGCAGCTGCGAGCAGTGCGGCTGTTGCGAGCGAGAAAATCGTTACTTCGGCACCGACGGCGGGGAGCGCGGCGGCTTTGCTGGCGGACGACGAACCGGAGAATATGAGCCTTTCTTCCAAAATCATCGTGTTTACGACAATTTTTGCGGTGTTGACGTTTGGCATTTCGCTGTTCGGGTATCCGGAACTGGCGACCTTTATTTTCAACCGTTTTATCGCCTCAGTGCTGTTTATCGGCGCGTTTGTCATCGTGCGGCGGTTTATTTCCGATTTGCTCAGGCGGAGCATCGTCTTTTGGATTAAGACGTTCAAACTGCGCAAACAGCTGTTGTCGAAGGCGGATTTTCTGATGACGCTGCTGGTAACGCCGCTGCTGGTGCTGTTTCTTATCTATTCGCTGCTGACGCTGTGGGGAATGCCGGGGGCGTTTATGTTGCAGGCGGTAAAGAAACTAGTGTTCGGCTTTAAGGTCGGGGGCATCAACATTTCGCTGATTTCAATCGTTACCGGGCTGCTGGTTTTCCTGATTTCGCTGACGCTGGTCAAGATGATGAAAATCCGGCTTTCGAACAATCTGCTGAACCGCATCAACATGGACGAGGGAATTAAGCACTCGCTGATTTCCGGGTTCAGCTTTACGGGCTTTATCATTTCCGCCATTCTGGCGATTGTGGCGATGGGCGTGGATTTGTCCAACCTTGCGGTTATCGCCGGTGCGCTGTCGGTCGGTATCGGTTTCGGGCTGCAGGACGTCATCAAAAACCTGGTTAGCGGCATTATCCTTTTGTTTGAGCGGCCGTTTAAGGTCGGGGATTGGGTGCTTATCGGCGGCGAAGAAGGAAAAATCAAACAAATTAACATCCGCTCGACGGAGGTGGAAACCTTTAACAAGGCGAGCGTGATTATTCCGAACGCGACGCTGATTTCGTCGTCGCTGACCAACCTGACGCACGGCAACAACTGGCAGCGGCAGACGATAGCGGTCGGGGTTTCGTATGATTCGGACGCCGAGCAGGTGACGAAACTGCTGCTGGAATGCGCGCGGAGTTGTAAAAAGGTGATGAAAGTGCCGGCGCCGTATGTGCTGTTTAAGAATTTCGGCGAATCTTCGCTGGATTTTGAGCTGCGGATTTATGTTTCCGACATTTGGAGCGGCTGGTCGGCGGGCAGCGACGTGCGGTACGAAATCCTGCGGCGGTTTCGCGAGGCGAATATCAACATCGCTTATCCGCAGATTGTGGTGCACCAGGGCAGCGAGGATACGAGCGTCAAGGGGTGGCAGACCAACGTTTAACGGACGAAAGTTTTGTTTTCGACAGGTGCGGCGCGGATGTTGCGGCGGGGCAGCTCGGACGTTGCGACGGGGCAGCTCGGATAGTGCGACGAGGTTGTGTCATGAGGCAGCGCGGATGTTGCGGCGGGGCAGCTCAGATACGGAAGTTTGGGAGGAAGTATGGTACGGGCGGTTTTGTTTGACTGGGACGGGACACTGGCCGAGACACGCCCTGCCGTTGTTGACGCGATGGAGCATACGCTGGCCGCATACGGCAGGGCGCCGTGGGACGAGACCAAACGGAAGTATCGTGATACGTCAAAATCGCTGAAAGAAAATTTTCCCAATTTTTTCGGTGAGGAAAGCGTACGGGCATACGATGATTATCTTGCATATTATCGGGTACACGGAATGCGGCGGATTGTTCCGGCTCCCGGCGCGGCAGATTTCCTGCGCAGCTGCATAAACGCAGGTGTCGGCATATACGTTGTTTCCAATAAGGAAAAAGCGCTGTTGACGGCGGAAGTGCGGCACTTTTTTCCTGATATTGTTTTTAATGCAATCCTCGGCAATGGCGATGCTCCGCGCAACAAACCTGCGCCCGACCCTGTTTTTGCCGCCCTGAAAAATGCGGATTTTGCCATCAACCGCGAAACTGTCTGGCTGGTCGGCGATTCCAAGCAGGATACTGACTGCGCCCTTGCCGCCGGTGTTTTGCCTGTTGTTATCGGCAACGGAAAATTTATGGGCGAGGGGGAACTGGCGCAATATGCCGCCGCCGGAAAGGTAAAGTGTTTTTCTGATTTTGCCGCCCTTTATCGGCAAATGTGCCGGGGTTAAAACGTATAGCGCATACCGAGGGAAAACTCCAGCATATCGTCAATATATTCG
>OJPB01000223.1_pt1 | contig 39584 bp, 39 predicted proteins | sample 1598391 | NCBI WGS metagenome assembly OJPB01 (sample SAMN03922452, study PRJEB24848) | human gut metagenome | isolation source: stool sample | host: Homo sapiens | place: Germany | collected 2009-11
CCGCACTCGTGCTCGAAGCATCGCTACTCGCATCCGCACTCGACACACCGCCATGCGCGTACGCATAGTTGCACCCGCGATAGACCACACGGCCGGAGGAAGTGGATATATAGTAGATGTCGCAGTAATTTGTCGAGGAAGAACCCGAAACGGAACCCACCGGGATCACGTCCATATATTTGCCATGCGCCACGGCGGTAATCCAGATACCCGAACTCGTGGAACCCTTCACCAGACGCGTCGTGCCGTCAGGCATCCAGATGCGCCATTTACCGGCGTTACCGCTGTCATTGGGAAGGTCCACGCCGTCCATCATGTCATACTTATGCCCGTAGATATCCTCATAACCCAGGCAGCAGATGTTATTCACCTGCGTAACCGTAGCGCCGCCGTAATCGTCCTCATCGCGATACCACGCGTACTGGTGAACGACACCGTCGATCAGCGAATTCGTGATATTGGGATTGATACCGTACGCCTCCTCATAGCCAATCGTGTCGGTCATACCGCGCGAGGCCGTGCCGCCGGTGGTACGATTGTTCGAGTGGGAGCCCGCGCCGCACTGCTCCTGGCTGTCACGACGACCATACTTCGCGTAGAACAGGTTCGCGATGCGCGAGTGCATCAAAGCGTCGATCTGCTGCATACCCCGCTGGACACTGTAATAGTGGAAGTCTGTCCACGAAAGGCTCGCCGTCGTGCTGCCGCCCGTGATGCAGGAACGCAGTTTGGTTCCCACGACAGAACTGCCAACAACAGCGCAAAGATGCTCGTCGTTGGCAACCCAGTCAGGTTCCATGTCCTCGATCTTGTCGCTGTTGGAAAGCACCACCTTGTCAAACTCCGCCGTGTTCAGGACCGAGAAGTGGAGGGCAGTGGCACCGTCGGGGACCTCGGCAATCAGATACATACCGGCCTCGAACTTGTTGCTCAGCGTCGGGACAACGATCGAGCTGATGACAGTACCCGCGTCGTCAGTGAAGATACTGCCAACCAGGTTCGTACCTGGAACGCTCGGGAAACGTACACGCTTGTAACCGCCCACATTCACCTTGCATACCGAATACGTGCTGTCGGTGCTGTAGCTGTTCGAAAGCGTATCCTTACCGCTCATGATCTTGCGGCCACTCAAATAGCCGCCGGTTGTGGCTTTAATCTCGTCGAGCGTCAGCACTTCAGCCTCCGGAACGGAAGGCATGTTATCCGAACCGTTACTGCTGTAACAGGAGTAATGCTTGCCGTTCAGGTAGTCATTGATACCTTTGCTCCAGAAGAAGGGCTCGTACATCATCCAGTCACCTTCAGTGCCGTCCAGTTTGGCAGCCGTGCCGTCGGCATACTTGTTCGAATCGTTATCATCCAGAGGGTAATATGTCATTTCACCGTCAAGGTTGTTCACCGTCGTATCAACGTTCGCCATGTTCACACCCCGCGTCGTCGCTTTTTTAGTCACTTTAGCAAGTACACGGTGACGCTGTTTCAGGATAGCGGAAATATGACCGCTTGCCTCGTAAGCGCTGTCATATTTGTAACCGGTTCCGTTGTCAAGGTTGCTCACGTTCGCGTCATCCGATACCTCGTCATCGAACTCGATCATCGTGTATTCAGGCTGGCGGATGTTCAGTTCCGGGAAGTGGGCGGTATAGGCGGCGTAGGTCTCCTCATCCAGGTAACGGGTCAGGCGCACGGTACCCACCAGCGCGCAGGTGTCCGTGGAGTTGCCATCGGCGTCCACACCGCCCATTTCCATGAATTTCTTCAACCACGTGCCGTCATCCTCACGGTCGATACCCGTCACCCTTATGCGGTCAACGTTGGCGCACCGGGAAAGCAGGGTCTCCCAGTTCAGGTTCGGGCAGCTGTCAAAGACGAGCGTCTTCACGTTGCTCCAGGTCTCGAGCGTAAGCCCGGACGAGGTGAGCTTGGAAAGGTATTCCAGGCGGAGGGTCGTAAGCGTGCCCGGAAGGTAGGCCTTTGTCACCGGTGCTCCTTTGGCGAAGGAGACGCTCTGCACCTTCGTCCCTCTCGCGTCCAGTTCCTCCAGTTTCGTCTGTTCCGTCAGGTCAAGCGCCGTGCTCGTGCTGCCACCGGTCTTCGCCTGAGACTGGTTACGCACGTTCAGCTTGCGCAGCTGCCGGCAGCTGCTGATCGAGAGCCACCAGCCGGTGGAGCCGGTCGTGGCGGACTGAAGGTTCAGCTCGCGCAGCACCGTGCATTTGCCAAGGTCAAGGGCGTTCTTCAGGTGATCGGCGGCGCCGGTCATGTCGAGAACACGCATGCGGCTCGCTCCATACACGCGCAGCGGGTCGTTCACCGTATAGGCACCGGTGATGGAAAGCGTGGCCGTCCCGTCCTCGTCCACGATACCCGTACCCGCGATATTGGGGCTGTTGTTTGTGCCGTAACCGAAGGCGTAGGGCTCCGAGGCCGTGATTTTCAGGGTGTCGGCCGTATCGTCAGCCGTACGGGAGAGGTACAGGTCGACGTTATCACTCGTGAAGTTGCTCGTACCGTATTTCGCATCCAGCAGCGCGAAGCGGTTTTGGATGAAGTATTCGCGGTGCGACCGGTTGGAACCCTGCAGCGCGTAGATGAAAGGCCACACCTTGCCGTACATCTCCTGCACGGCAGGGGCGATGTACTTCAGGTAGCCCGACTTGTTGAAGGCACGGTCCGACCAGTTGCCGCTCTGTTCGTCGTTCAGCATCGAAAGCACCCGCTCGTTCGTCATCACGGCACGGAAGTTCGCCGCGCACCGTTTCAGATCGTCCTGCAGGTTACCCAGCACCAGGTTCCAGAGCCACGAGTCGTGCCCCTCGAAGGCGTACTTCGACGCTTCCGCGTCGTAGGTATCCCGGTCCGTCGTGTAGCCGTAAACCAGGAAGCAGTCGTTGCGCTTGCCAAGCTGCGTGTCACCGTCGTAGTACGTGATGTACCATTTCAGCCCGTCCCACGTGCGCAGCATCATGTTCTTCGCACGCTGGTCAACAGAGAGGAAGTAGTCCGTGAAGAGGTAGTAGGTCAGCAGGTAGTCACGGTCGAAATAGCTGTCGATCTCCGTCTTGAACTTCTCGCTGGCGAAGGTCGAAGGATCCTTTGCATCCGCCCCGGCGGGGACGCACGCCCGGATCCAGCCGTAAAGGCGTTTCAGGGCCGTCTGCTGCGCCGTGGCAAGCCCGCTCCAGGTGATATCCCCGTCGCTCTGCGCCTTGCCGGCCGTGTCGATGCCGTAGTTGATTTCAGCGCCGGCGTCGAAGTCGGCTTCCAGCTGGCTGTCACTGGTGGTGGCAAACAGACAGATAGGCGAGGTGTTGTTCAGCATCTCCAGCGTGATCGGGCACTCCGGGGTGAAGCCCTCCACGCCCTCCATGCCGAACACCGCACCGCTCTTGCTCTTCTCGTTGTTGAAGTTGTACTGTCCGTAGTAGGTATTCTCACCGTCCGCGGTCTCCGCGCAGAAGATGTCGATAGGCAGCCCGTCGATGGCACTCCGGATATTGATCCCGGCAAGGCTGTTACCCGCCGCCTCGTACTGGTGACGCTGCGGGGGCGTGAGAAGCCCCAGCTCCTTCATCACGTCGTTGAACAGCTTGGCGCCGCCCGTGTTGAGAGACATGGAAGAGTCACTGTAGTCGGACTTGCAGCAGAACAGGTTCACCGGAACCGAGCCGGGGCGCATCGTGTACTTGTTTCCCGCGCTGACATGGTCGCCGCTCATCAAGAGTTGTTCGCTGCCCTTGGAGCAGTAGATGCGGATGTTCTTACTCGGGTATTTCGTGGAAGATGTTCCCTGGATGCGGATGTAGCAGTTCGTCAGGATGAAGTTGTATTCCGTGCCCAGAGGCGAGTAGTAGTAGATATCGGCCAGGAAGTCCGTCTTCTTGTTGTTCTCGGCATAGACGTCATCGAGCTTGTTCGCCCGCACGATGCGCAGCACGCCCTTCCCTTGAGAGAGCAGGCGGTCCATGTCCACATCGCCGGTGTCGCCCAGGATGTCGTTCTTCTCGTAGAGCTCCATCATCGTGTCGGTATCCTCCGCGTCCACCATCGCGTTCTCCAGCTCCTCGTCGTCACTGAGGGCACGGCTGTAGACCCGGACGGTACGCAGTTCCACGTCGGCGCCCGAGCTGTCCACCGTGATCTCCTGCGGAGTCTCCTGCTGGAAGCTGAACGAGGCGTCGTAGATATCGGCACCCGTGCGGTTGCCGTTCACGTAGAGCTGCATCAGACGGTTCTCCGAGGCCGTGCCCACCGTCAGAGCCACCTTCATCACGTCACCGTCGGCGTAGTTGGTGGAGAGCTTCACGTCACGCGTTACCAGCTCGCCGTCCTCGTTGGTATAGGTCACCGTCTGGCCCGTACGGAAACCCGCCTCCTGCGTGGTGACAAGGAGCCCCTTGCCGCCGCTGATGCAGCTCACCACCGCAGCCGAGCGGTCGGTAATATTGCTCACCTTCAGCGTAAGCTCTATCGTGAGCCCGGTGGACTTCACGTCGGTGGCGAAGGGCTTGTACCCGATGGTGGCTTTCGCACCGTTAGTCAGCTTCAGCGCCTCGCCGGTCCAACCGCTGCTGCTCCAGTCCACATTCTCGAACGTGGTCTTCACGCTGCCGGACTCCCAGACACCGGGATCGCTCTCCCCGTTGCTGCGCCCGGCAGCGTCCAGCTTCAGCAGCAGGCCGTAGGAGGCCTCGGAGATATCCACACCGCTTTCGGTCACGTCCACCGTCAGGCTGTAGGACGTGGAACCCAGCTTCAGCTGCAGGGTCTGAACGCCCTGCTCGGTGAAGCGGTTGGAGTAGGTCTGCACGCTACGCGGCACGCTGACGGTGCGCGAGAGGCTGCCGTTACGCCAGATCTCCACCGTCGCGGGGGTGACCGAAGGGTCGTAGGCCACGAAGTCGAAGGAGCACTGCTCGTAACGCCCGCTCTCTATCGTCGGGACGGTATGTCCGGTACCGGTGATGATCCGCCCGTCGGAGTGGACGATCTTCGTGCCGATGAACGGCGCACTGCTCCCCCGTTTCAGAAGGTCCATATAGACGCTCTCGCTTTTCAGCGTCAGCCCGTCGGCCTCCATCTCGGCCACGATCTGCACCGTGTGGCGGCCCACCGACAGGCCGGACATGGCCAGGCTGAACGTCCCGTTGGTGGTACCGCTGCGCGTCACAGAGTGCGCCTCCTTCTGAACACCGTCCACCCACAGCGTCACCGTCTTGGTACCCGTGCCGGTCACGGCATAGGGGATGGTAGCCGTATCGTCGGCGCCCAGCCCGCCCTGCGTGATACCGGTGGCGATGTTATAGCTGCTCGTGAGGCTTAACGTGACGCTCTTCACGCTCACGTACGCCTGCTTCTTCTGCGCCTTCCCCGTGGTCGGGTCGGTGGTCTCCGCGATCACGTAGATGTCGCTCGTACCCAACAGCAGGTATTTCGTCAGGTCGAGCGTGTACGTGCCCTTGCTGACGTCACGGACACTTTCCGAGTAGGTGGTCGTGGCACCGCGCTTCACCTGGATGGTGACCGACGCCTTCTGACCGGTACTCTCGCCTTTCTCGTCACCGGAGGAGTACTGGTGGTCGTACGTCCAGGTGAGTTTCACGCTGCCGCCCTCCTTCACGGTGGGGTTGTCAACGGAAGCCCCGAGGACAATCCTCGTCGCGCTGCCGCCATCACCGCTACCCCCGCTGCCGGCTGGAAGGTCCACCGAGGTGATCTCCGCGCCGGACTTGTTCGTCAGCGTCAGACGAACGCTCGTCTCGTCGTCAGAAAGCTCCGCGCTCGCGCCGAACACCGTGTTCGCGTCAAGCTCCTCCAGCTTCGCAGTCACCGCCCGGTTCTCCACCGGGTTCGTGCTGCCGGCGTCCAGGCTTTCGTCCACTTCCACCTTGTCGATAGTCAGGCTCACGTTGCCCTCCGCATCCGGAACCTTCCGCTCACCGTTCACCGTCAGGCTCTTCACTGTACCCGCGCCACCGAAATCCTCCCAGCTCGCCTCCTGCTCCCAGCTCGACAGGCTTGTGCCAACAAACTGTTTGGTCTCCCATTTGCCCTGCGAGACTTCGTAGGTGATGCAACGGCCACGGCTGCGACGCTTTTCCTCCACAGCGGAAATGGCAGTGGAAAGGCTGTGATAACCGCTCTCAGGGGGATATTCCACCGAGATATTGAGCGTGTTGCCCCCACCGCTGCCGCTGATCTCCACAAGACTTTCCTCTTCGTCACTCCATACATAAAGGACCTCTCCAAGCAGGTAGGCCTTGTCTTTCAACACTACCCCGTTCTGGTTGTATATCCCGCTGCCCGGCCAGGACGAGTAATACTCCTTGACGCTCGCCTGGACCACAAACGACTTGTGAGAGGGGCTGTACAGAACCTCTTCAGGGGAATGTTCCTCGCTGTCTTCAAAGAAATCGACATCATCGCCGGAAATATCGACAAAGCCGCCGAAACGGGCGGAGGCCCCTTTAAGGGCGGCAAGGGCGGTGTTTGCGTAATCCTGTTTCACCTGAAGGGCCTCACCGGCGGCTGCCACCGCTACCTCGGAAGCAGCGTTAGCCGTTTCCGCAGCGGAATTGGCGGTACCGGCGGCTTCCGTGGCCGTCTGGGCAGCGTTCGTGGCAGTGGTAGCCGCATTATTTGCTTTCGTGGCGGCGGCATTGGCCGTGGCAGCGGCATCTGTCGCGGGTTTGCCCAGCAGCGATATGGGAGCACTCACAAGTTCCGTGCCCCGTAGAGCAGGAAGGCTCTTGATATTGTCCAGCGAGGTGACCTCGGTCAACTCATTCACACCCTGGCTCTCTGCCTTGATCGCGTTCAGGATGTCGTTCTTCAATTCGGTTTTCTCTGCGTCTGTCAGTGCCATAAATTATTCCTCCTTAATTTCTTTTTTACCTGTATCAAGCATATCGATAATCGCATCGCCCACGGAAGGGACGCAAAGGTTCACGGCGGCAAAACGCACCAGTTTCTCGTCCTCGGCATCCAGATACATATCACCCTCGCTGTTGAATATCTTTAGGGCGAGGTTCTTGGCACGGATGCCGTTCATACGGGTGTACAGCAGGTCAGCAAAGGACTCCCTCGCATCACCCGTCACTGTTTTCTTGCGGGATATGCCGGTATAAACCGGCAACTCTTTAAAATTGATTCTTGCCATAATATGATTTTTAACGATGGATACTTACTGTATAAGCGTTGTACTCAGACGCACTGTATGTCAGAAGGACCTCCACGACATCGCCGTTGCCCATGTTCCAATAACCCGTGTTGCCGAAATTATTGTCGCGGAAATACGGGTGCTGGTCGGTATCAACGGAGGAGCCGTTCACCGTGAAATCACCCGTGCGCCCGTAAAGTCTCACGTCAGAACCCGAACGCTTCACGACTGTCAGGCGCACGGCGATATCCTCGGTCGAGGTGGTGCCCAAACCCAGCGAGGTGCGGAGCTCGGAAAGCTTGGGAAGCATCAGCACGCAGTCACCATAATTGCCGCAGACTTCCACATACTTGCCACGATTAAGATTGATATACTTGGCTTCTTTCGCCTGGCTGAACTCAATCCAGTTCAGGCGGAAGCCCTCCACTACACCTTTCAGAATACCGTCACCCGTCCCGATAAACGCGTAGTTACGGTTCGAAAGACTGTTCTGAACGCTGAAAATCAGGCCGTAGTTCGGAAGGTATCCGGACTGCGTGTTCACGAAACGGCCAAGGATGTCGGTACCAAGGTCACTGTAACAGCCGATGAGTGCCTGCATGTTGTCACCGTTGAAGCCGATCATGTCGTTGAAAAGAAACATACCGTTGACGCCACCGTCCTTGTCAATGCCTATATGCCCGTAAGAAATCGAGAAACCACCTATTTTGCCCGTATCCGCGTCAATCTCGCCCGTGAACTTCCCGTTTTTCGCCTCGATGCTCCCGTCCTCCAATATCTTGAAGTTCTCGTTGGCTGTCACAAGTCCCTCCAGCTTGATATGGTCGCCCGTCAGTTTTACCACGCTGACACGGTTGCCGTCGGCATCCGTCTCGTCCACGGAAACCCCGATAAGCGCCAGTTTCCCGTCAGCGTCCTGGGCATATATGCCCGCACCTTCTGGTTTCACCACCAGACCGGTCTCTTCCAACATGTTCTCGTCCTTGTCGAACACGGCCGCCGATATCTTTACCAGACGCTCCGACTGCTCGAAAAGGGTTTTATAACGGTGGGTCAGGGATTCCACACGGTCGGTGCTCAATATGAGCATATACAGGTAAATATCGCCGGTAAAACTCAATTTGAAATCACCGGTACCGTTCCAGAGTCCGCTACAGGTGTACTGTACGTACCCGTCGGTCGCGGACAGTTCTTCCTCCACCTCCATGCTGTTGAAATTGGAGAAACCCGTCTTATCCACACCCACAAACTCCACACGCAGCGTGCCGGCCGTCGCACAGCGGTAAAAGAAGGTAAGAAACACCGGGACGGCTTCCTTCTCCCCATTGTCGTTTTCAGGCATGGAGGGAATACTTTTCAGGTTCTCGCGTTTCTGGAGGATGTATTTGTTCCGGATGCGCACCACCGTCCTGCCGTCATCCTCCGTCACACTCGCGCTGTCACCCTTTTTCGTCAGCACGTTGCCGTTTGCCCAGATCCAACGGTTCCCCACAAGGAAGAACACGGTCTCGTTCTCCGTGCTCCACTTCATAAGACCGTCATCAAAGGCGGGGTTGTTCAGGTAGCCGCGCTCGGTGGCGAAGTCATTGCGCAGGGCGGTGACGGAACTGACAATTTTCCCCTCGACTATCTCGAACTTGGTCTTGATATCCTCACCCGTCACAAGAAGGAACGTACCGCGCAGATAGGCGTTGTCGCTGTAAAGGCCGTTGCCGTGCGGCTGGTTGTCCGCCGGAAACCAGTCATCGCTGATACCGTCCAGATTGCCCAGACGCGCACGGAGGCAGCCGGTGAAGTTCTTCGCCTTCACGCCGTCCATCACGTCCATACGGGGCTGCCCGTCCTCGGTGGCCGATATCAGGATCAGGTTCTGGCGCAGCGGATTTTCCGTGTTGCCCATCAGCACGCACTCGTCGCCGGGGACGGGAAGGGAAGCGCCGAACTCGTCCGCGGCCACCAGGATGGAATCACCCTCCACACCGGCAATCTCCACCCAGTAGCTTTTCAGGCTGCCGCCGGTGAATGTCGCACAGCGCATCAGGTCATGGGGCACAAACGTGTTATCCTGCTCGAACGTGATCTTATAAAGCCCGTCCTGCTCCTCGACCGCCTTTATCTTCCCGTTGGCGGCGCTGACGCAGAGCTGGCCGCCGACACTGCGGACTTTCTCGATGAGCATCTCCAATACCACCATGACCTGGCGCACCGTCAGTTTGTCGATGGTAAGGTGTGAAAGGGCGTTCTCCATCCACAACCGCCAGCCCTCGCCGAAAAGGCCGTCCACGAATTTCGGACTGCGAAGAAGTTCACGCACGACAAGGGTCAGCAGTTCGGCGTTGCCCTTGCCGTCAATACCGGCGTTCTCCTCCAGCCCGATACCGATACCCTCCTCGAAAGTGATCCTCTTTTTCGCGCGGTCAGCCTTCTTCTTGCTGATGAACTCGTTTTGGCTCCGACGGGCCGAGAAAAGATTGTTGTCAGTAGGTAGCGTATTGTCCCAGCTGCGGATGATGTCCGGAAGGTTCGCACCGGACACGGCGGTCTTCGTATAATTCCGTACCTCGTCGATCCGGTTCGTCAGGCTCTCCATCACCCCCGTGGAGAGAGCGTCGGAGATCTCCAGGTCCATCTGCGAGGGAAGCGTAACCTTGCGCGTCACCTTCGTCACGCGGCTGCTGCGGAAGCCCGTTTCCGGAAAATACTCCTCACTTTCCAGTCGAACGCGGCGGCCCACATACAGGTCCGCGCCGCTTTCCTCCACCCACACGTGGTCCGTCGGGCCCTTGTACACCGAGACGTCCACGGCGTTCTCCGCGTTGTAACGGTTCACGGCCGTCAGGTATTCCTCCTCGGCCAGGCCGTAATACTCGTCGGGCATGCGGATATTCCAGAGGATGTAACAGTCGCCGGCTTTCGGTACCAGGCTGCCGCCGGGAAGCTGCGTGTCGTCGGAGTACGGCCAGATGGTGATGATCTCGAACTCGCGCGTATCGCTGTTGAAGTTCACCTCGAAATAATAGGTGCCGTCCTCCTCCTCGCCAAGACCGGCCAGCTCGCAGCCTTCCTGGAAGGAGACGCGTTTCACCTTGCCGCCAAGCTCGTAATCGTTGGGGTCGAACGTCAGCGTGTCATCCCGGAAATACCAGATCGTGAAGGGCTCACCGTCCTCGCCCGTCACCTCCTCGCTGCGCACCGAAGTCACGGTACCCACACGCCGGGGGTAGATGCCCGCGAAGGCGTCGGCCTCGTAGTGGTGATGGATGCCGTACTTCTCCACATCCACGTCCACGTATTTCGCGCCGCCCGGAAGCTGGAGGCGGCTATGGCCGTATCTTTCCGGGTCGATGTTTCGGGAGCTGCCGACAGGGAACAGCCGCGTGTAGAACTTCGCGCCGTCGGCCTTGTCACGCGAGAGGCCCGTCAGCCCGCGCCCGTAGGCCAGAGGGAGCTCCACCCCGTCCTCGCAACGGCACACGTTCACCGTCTGGCCCTCGATCCACCATTCCGCCTGTCCGCCCACGGCCTCGGCGATCTCCTTCAGCGCCTCGTGGCAGTACTTCCCCTCGTAGTCGATCACGATGTTATCCGTACCCTCCACTGTGCCCACCTTCCAGTCGGTAATGCCGCCCAGCCCGTCGTTGACCGACTTCACGACCAGCGCCACGTGCTCACGCGGCGGGGCCGTCAGCGTGAACACCGGCTCCGGATCCCCGTCTACCACGTTCAGTACCAGGAACCGCTTGATCAGGCTCTCGATGCCGTAGAACTTCACGTCGTATTTCCACTCCTGCGTGCTCACCTCCTCCGGAAGGTAGCACTCCAGAAGCCAGTAGCGCTCGCCGCAGAAGTCCACGTAGTCGTTCACCTCAAGCGCCACGTGTTCGTACAGGGTGAAGGAGAGCGTCAGGACATTGTCACCCTGGAGCGCCTTCACCTGCGTCGAGCTGTCATCCGGCGAGAGGACCGCCTTCGTCTGCCTGTTGCTGTCATATACCGTTAAAAGCATGTTTGAACGTCGTTTGAATGGTTGTTAAATGACCGGTTTCGGCTCGCGGAACTTCACTTTGAAGCGGCCGGCCTGCACGCCTTCCTCCCAAAGGTAGGTCAGCGGGGTGAAGCCGGGACAATCCAGGTAAAACACCCGCAGCGTCAGGTCAAGCTGCGGCAAATGCAGCGAGAGCCACCCCTTCTCGCCGGTTTTCAAAAAGGAGAGGAAGGACAGGTAGCGCTTCAGCCACTCCTGCTTGGTGGCGGCGTACAGCGCGAAGGTCAGGGTCACGTCGCGCGCGGCGTTGGCTACCGCGAGGGTATCGGAATATTTTTCCCCGTCCTCTTCGCGGATGTCCACCGCCGTATGCTCTTTCGTGCCGCTCGGGCACAGGAGCGCTTTCAGGTTGTCGCGCCCGCCTCTCTTCTCCTCCGTCAGGAATACGCCGTACTCCGTCCAGATGTCGGTGCCGTTGATAAGGAACAGCCCGCCCATGATTGATTCCATGCTCATGATGATTTCATTCTTAACCCGTCACGTATAATCCGTTTGATATCCTCTTTCATCTCGCCGAGGAAGCCGGCGCTTTTGCCGGTATTCTCCGCGATCTTCGCCAGGTGCCCCTCGGCACTGGCCATACGCCCTGCCACGTCCTCCGTCCGCTCGTCGATGCTCACCCAGTGGTTCAGGCCCGAGGTGAACATGCCCTCCAGCTTCGTGCCCTGGTCCCGCGACATCGCCGTGAAGCTGCCGGACTTCCCGCTCTGCGTCGTGGAGGAGGACTCCGTGATACCGGCGGCAGCGAACATCGAGTCCTTCTCCGCCTGTGCCGCGTTGAAGATATCCGTGTACTTCCGCCGCAGTTCGTCGGCTTCCTCTTCCGAGAGGATCCCGTCGCTCATGAACTCCGCGAAAACCTCTTGCCACTTCTTCAGTTCTTCGGAATAAGTACCGTCCACGACGGATTTCAGGATGGCGTTCTCCAGAAAAGAGTCCACGCTTGCGATCACGTCCTCCGAACCCGTCTCAAAGTCTTTCAGAAGATCCTTCATGCCGCTCTTGATGCTCTCGAACGACGTGTCCGTGATTGCCTCCTGCCATTGCTGCTGCAGCTCCAGCAGCGTACCCGCATCAGAGATATACTCCTCGAGCCACTCCGACTGGTCGTATTTGCCGGAATGCAGTTTCTCCCAGATGTCCGGAAGTTCCTGGAGCTTTGCGAGCTCTTCCGGGGAAAGTCGCCACAGGGCACCCGTGTCGCGTACGGACTTGCCCAGGTAGGAGGAGATACGGTCCCAGTCGCTGCCACTCATGGCCTTGCCGATATAGTAGTTGTTGGAATGGTGCGAGCTGTGGTAACCCATCTTCGCCTCCAGCATCTGCCGGTCGTTCTCGATCTTCTCCTTCTGTTTCTCGTAGGCGCTCCGGTAGTACTCCGTGGACTGCGCACCGCCCGAACTCTCCATCTCGTCCGTCAGTTTTTCAATGGCCGTTGTCAGGTACTTGTTGCTCTCCGTAAGGCGGTCCACCAGCGCGTTCACCTCCTTCGCATTGCCGTGGGAGGAGAACAGCCCGAAGCTCACCGTGTCCAGGATGTCACGGACACCGTAGAACAGAGAGCTGCCGATCTGCGTGAAGAGCTCACCGGAAAGGATGTTTTCCAGAATGCCGTTTACGGCACCGAGCACGGAATCGAGGATATCGCTCACCAGCGTGCCGATGCCCTCCTTCAGCACGTCAAGGATGGAAAGCACCGCCGCGATGATCTGGCCGATGATGCCCCCGTTTGAAAAGGTCTCGGCAAGGGTGCCGCCCACGCTGCCCATCACGCCGCCCAGGTTCTTCGTCGACTCGCCCAGTTTGCCCAGCCCCTGGACTATGCCGGCAAGGGAGCCGGACTTCAGGCCCTGGAGACCTTCGGCAAGCCCGGTGAGGGACTGTACGGCGTTCGTGCTGGAGGTGCGAAGGTCCTGCGCGGCCTTGTCGTTCGCCTCTGTCAGGGCGGTCACGCTCGCCGAAGCGGCGTCGAACGTCTCCTGCGCGGTGGCCACCAGTTCTTCCGCTTCCTTCATGGCGGCGGGGTCGCCGCTTTCCGTGGCTTTCTTCAGCTTCTCCTGGGCGGATACCAGGGCGTCGGCCGCGGCCTTCTCCCTTTCCTTCGCCTCCGTCAGCTCACGCAGCGTCGTCTGGTAAGCGGAAAGGTCGCGGGATACGTCACGGAACATGTTCCGGTTAATACCACCCACACTCCGGTCCTCCAGCTTCGCAATCAGCTCGCTGATCACCTGCTTGTCCTCGGCACTCGCGTTTTTATACTCGTCAGAGGCGGCGTACTTGCGCAGCTTTTCCAAAGTGGGACGCAGCTGCTCCTCGAGCAGCCCCCCGAAGTTGCCGAAAAGGCCGTCCCAGTCAATGTCGGCCTTCAGGCTGGCAGTCTCGGCGGCAGCCGTTTCTTCCTTCTGCTGGCGGGAAAGGCGCAATACCTCGGCATAGTTGCCCTCCTCCTGCGCCTTGCGGATTTTCTCCGCGTATTCCTCAGCGATGGCCAGCTTCTTCTGCTGGTACGTGCCATATTCCTTCAGGTAGTCGAGCATGGACTGGCGGGCAGCGTCGTTCTCTTCCCTGGTCACCTTTGCCAGGTCACCGTCACGTACCGCCGCGGCCTTCTCCCGTGCCTCTTTCAGGGAGGATTCCTGCTCGCCGGTCAGTTCGCCCTTCTGCGCGTCCTTCCACTTCTTCTCCTGGACGGCAAGTTCGGCGATCTCCTTGTCGTAGTTCAGGCGGATCTGGCGGCGGCGTTTCTCGCCGCTCTCCTTCAGAAGGTCGATTTCTGCCTGGCGGTTCTTCATCTGGAGCTTCAGAAGTTCCGAGGCACGCTGCTCTTCCGATTGTTTCTCCTTTTTGGCGGCATTCGGGTCGGGCTTCGCATGGTCACCCAGGTCGAACTCCCTGCCGATATTCAGATACTCCTCCTGCAGCTCACGCGCCTCGGCCAGATAGTCGTCGCGGACTTTCTCCGCCTCACGCAGCGCCTTCTCCTTCGCCTCCTTGTTGTATTCCGAGATCAGGGCCTGCGCGTCCACCTGCCCGTGTGACTCGCTCTGGGCCATGTAAAGCCCCATACGTGCGAACCAGCCCATCGAGCCGTCCACGTCTTCAGGCCGGCTCGCCTTGATCTCGTTCACCTTCTCGTCAGCCTCCGTGGCCTTGTTCACCAGGCTTTGCACCTTGGCCTGAAGGAAAAGCATCCGGATGTATTTCTCACCCTTCTGCTGGAGGATATCGTACCACTGGGCGATCGTGTCGTAATACCCGAAACTCTCGCCGTACTTGCGGTTCAGTTCCTCCACCTTCGCCTTCTCCTCGTCCTTCGTGCCGGTGAACTTCTTCAGGCTCGCCAGCGTGCTCTCGATCTCGAAACGGGTCCGGATCATCTGCGCGCGGCCGTCGGACTCGATTTTTACCCGTTCTTTCGCTTTTTCCGCCGCTTTTTCCTGCGCATCACTGTATTTATCCCAAAGGACAATAAGTCCCGTTATTACGGCTGAAAGGCCCAACGTAAGCGTGGCCATCAGGGCCTGCGCGGCACCGGTGGAAATACCTAAGGAGACAGCCAGCCGGGTATTGGCCGCAGTCAGCAGGTTCTTCATCTTGACGACCGTCACCAGCCGGAAAGCGGAATCCTTGTTCAGCGTATTGAACACCTGCTGCAACCCCATCGTGATGGCCATCACGCTCTGCACGCGCGTCTGGATCTTTGCCAGGTTCTCGTTTTCCGAAGCGAAAAGAGACAGCGCGCCGGTGGCCGTGGTGAACAGACCGGCAAGGCCGCTCACGCCCGACATGAAGCCCTGGAGGTTCGCGTCATCGTGCGAGAGGATCTTCGTCTGGGTGTTCAGATCGGCAAGCGTGTCGGAAAGAAGAGCGGCCTGCTGTGCCATCTTCCGGTACTCCTCGGTGTCCTGTTTCCCTTCCAGGCGCAGGCGGGCCATGTTGTCCTGAAGCTCGCGCAGCTGCAGGGAAAGGCGTTTGCCGCTCTCACGCACCTTCTCCTGTTCCGCCTGGAGGCCCTGCAGCGCAGCCTTCTCCTCCTCAAGCGCACGCTTCGCGGCGTTCAACTCATCCAGGGCAGCCGATTTCGCCATACCGGGAGCGGCTTTCTGGTAGGCTTTCTCCAGGGACTTGATATCGCTCTCGATCTGCCCGATGACTTCCTTCTGCTCCCGGATCCTGTCGGCCAGGCTTTTGCTCCCGGCAGCGGCGCGTTCCTCCTCCAGGCAGATGCGGCTGTACTCCTCCCGGAGGTTACGCACGCTTTTCTCCGCCCCGCGGTGCTCCTTTTCAAGTCCTTCAAGGGCAGCGCGCTCCTCCTCCAGCACCTTGCGGCAGGCCGCCACATCGGCGGCAAGCTCCGCCTGGGCCGGGCCCGGCTTCATATTCTGAAGCTGAGTCTCCATCCGGTGCAGGTCAGAGCTCACCCGGTCGATGACCTTTCTCTGCTCCTCGATACGCGCGTTGATGGCATCGGCTGCCTTCCCGGCCTTTCCGGCAAGGATATCCACGGCAAGGCCGGCCTTGTCAAGGCCGCCGGTCAGGTTGTCCTTCATCAGAAATTCAATTTCTACGGGCTTCATCGTTTACAGTTCTAAATTGCTTTGGTAAAACTTCACTATATCACCGGCTTCACGGGCGGCGGACTCCGGATCGACACCACCGCGGGAGGCGTTTTCAGAATCTCCGGCTTTCACGCGGCGGCGGACATAACGCGGGGCATCCGACAGCATCAGGATGAGCGTCTGGTAGTTCACCTTCTCCAGGATGTACTCAACAGTCCAGCCGGTGGCGCTCGCGATGTTCCAGATAAAACCGAAGGGGCTATGGGAACCTTCAAACTCGGTCCTTAACTCCCCTTCCTTCCTTGGCTCATTCTCAACTTCATCGGGTTCGCCCGATCGATCGAGCTGATAATACTCGTAAAAGACTCGCTGCCCATCAGGCTGATGAACTTCTCCAGAGCACCCATCAGGAAACGGTGCTCCACAGCCTCACGCAGGAACCACGCCACGGGGCGGACAAGCAGCCGCCGGCTGACCGGACCACGGCAAAGGGTATAGGCAACCATCCGGGAAACCTCGGTTCCGTGACGTGCCAGAAACTCCAGACGCTCACGACCGTTAAAGGAGGAAATCTCCTCCGGGGAAACTCCCATCGAGAGGTATATCCGCACGATGCATATCTGCCCGGCAAGGCGCGGGCGGTGCATCGTCACCCTCCATCGGACAGGACGTTTCACGAAAGGCAGGTGCCATTCCTTCAGGGGAAGGGAGACACCCAGGTCAAGAAGGGCCTCGGATGCCTCCCGCTGCACACGTCTTGCTTCACGCTCGTCCATACGCTATGCCGATACCGTGTCGTTGATCTCGTAGGGCGCAGTGCCGTCCTCCGGCTTGTTCACCTTCAGCTGGCACTCGATCTTCGACACCTCCGTCAGCGTCAGTTTCCCGCCCAGGTTCGAGAGGATCGTACCGTTCGGGATAGTCATCGTCTGACCGCTCATGAAGTCGATTGTCCACTTGCCGGACATCTGTACCAGCTCCGTAGGGGCCTTCCAACCCGTCGGGGCGTCATCCGAGCCCACCAGCGTGCCGCCAAGAACGGCCTTGATGTTCTTGTAGTCCAGCTGGATAAGGTTGAACGTCGGGGAAATCTGACCGTTCTTTTGCAAAAGCGTCAGCACAGGTGCGTCGGGAACCTGTTCCGCCTCGACATCAACACTCTCCGGCTTCGTGCCGCCCCACTCCCAGCTCCCTTTCTCGATCCAACCGATCGTGGCGGAGCCGAACTTGACAACGGCAATGCCGTAAATGAAATTCTTATTCTTTTCCATATCGTCTCTTGATTAAAACGGTTAATACAATGCCGGATGCCACACCGGCGATAAAGGCAACGAGGGCGATTCGAACGGGGTTAAAACGTCGTTTGAACTCCGTTTCGGAAACTTCCGAAACACTCACGGTGTCGCCCCGGATACGTGTCAGCTCCTCCTCATACCAGAGGACCAGACGCTGGAGACTGTCACAGGTGGAGGTCACTACCAACGTGTCGCCCCTGGACGTCACATCCACGCCCGCCTGCCCGTTTTTACCATGATAGGAGGCACCGGCAGGAAGCGCCAGCAGGTCAGGAACCGGAATTTTCAACGTCAGCGCCGATGCCGGGAGGCCCGCCATCACCAGCCCCCGACGCCCGGACCTTGCGCTGTCCGCGCCTGACGCGGTTTTCACCGTCGTCAAGCTCCGGGCCTGTCTTCGGGAGCTCGCGCAGCTCATGAAGGACAGGACAGTCAGCACGGTGAAGGCAATCATTGGCACCGTCAATAGCCTTGCGCAAACGCGCCATCTCTCTTCGTGTCGCACTAAGTTCTTTTTTTAAGGGTTCTACAATATTATCGATCAGGATACGCGTGGCGTGCTCCGTGTTGTCTATCCGCACGGTCTCCGCGTCGGCTTTCGCCTTTTCCGCTTCCGCCTTCGCCTTCCTGACCGTGGGGCCCAACGTCAGAAGGGCCGTCAGAGCGGCCAGAAGGCCGCCGCCAAATATCCAGTTCAAGAGTACGCTCGTGTCCATGATCACTTTTTTATGATTGTCTGATACCTATTGAAACAAGCCATTTCTGCACGTCAAAACTGGGACAGGCTTTGGCCGCCAGCTCGTTATGCCCCACGATACGGACACCAGGGAAACGGCGGTGGAAGTCTTTCACGTACTTCTCAAGCGCACGCTTTTGGCAAACGGTACGCGTGTCCTTCGGGGTCTTGCCGTCTTTGGCTACACCGCCGGCATACACGATATGACGGCTGACGGAATTATAGCCGACCACGCCGTTGGTGATTTCCCAAGGGTCCACGTTCGCGTCCTCGTTGTTGTCCACCAGGCGCTCCACGCCGCCATTCAGATGGAACAGGTCAGTATACCCGACCTGTTTCCAGCCGCGGCCGCCCTTGGATACGGGATTCGTGTGCCAGGAACGGATTTCAGCACCGCTTACCTCACGGCCCTCGGGAGTCGCAGTGCAGTGGATCACGAGATATTTCAGCTTTCCCATCATTCACCGCCTTCCTCTTCATCAACGGCCGCCTGTGACAGCGTTATTTCAACCTTCTTTTCCGGATCAGCGTCCAGACTCACCACAAGCGTACCTGATACCGCCTTGCCGCTGCTGTTCACTCCGGCGGTGATTTTCAGACCGTCATCGGTACCCTCTGCCGTAAAACCGGCAGGAACGGATGTCACGCTGTAATCACCGGAAGCGGTGATCGTCACCTCCTTGCTCTCACCGGCGGCCTTGAAAGAAAGACTGACCGGATCGGCAGAGATGGTGCGCACCACGGTCTTGAATACCGGGGAGGTACGGGTGTCAAGCACCACGAACTCTTCGCCGAAGGCAATTTCTGTATCCGCCTTCATCAGCAGCTTGAAGAAGTACAGCTCGCTGGAGTTCATCCACTTGTCGATCTGGATCACCTCCTCGTCGTCCTGGAGGTTCACGCCGGCGAAAAGGTTGCCGTCGGCACTCATCGAGCAGAGCGTGGCCACGATAAGGTCATCCGGCCATGAATTCAGCGTCTCGATGGTGATACCCTTGTAACGCTTTTTGTTTATGTCCGTCTCGCTCGTATTCTTGTACTCGCGTTCGGTCAGTTCGTCATCGTACTTGTCAAAATCATCGATGCTCATCAGGATACGCAGGTTCGGGTTCTCGCGCAGGGCTTTCGGAATAGCCTTGCGGACAGCCTTCAACTTGCCGATCATGGAAGTATCGGAAGGAGCCGGGACCACGATCACGTCCGGGTCCTTGGCGGCCTGTGTCAGGATACCGTTAAAAAGGTGGTCGTCATCACTCCCGAACTCGCCGTTGATATAATGCCAGCCGAGCTCGAATTTCACGCTCTTGCTGAGTTCGTCAAGCAGCGTGTTCTGGGCTTCGGGAGGAAGTTCGGCAAACACAAGGTTGCCTTTCGGCTGCCACTTGCGCCAGATATGCTCGAAAGCGCGGGGGTTGAAAGTGGTGAACGCCATGAAATCCTCCGGATCCAGGGACTTCTCCGAGTAATTGAAGTTACCCTTCGAATCCTCCAGGCCCGGGTTCTCCTTGCGTTTCTGGAGCATCTTGCCGGTCTTGATACGCGGCAGGCTGATTTTCTTCTCGACACCGGGGATCACCATGATCAGGCCTTTCTCCACAAGGTCGTTCCCGGTACAGGCGAGTACCAGGATCTTCTCCAGTACCTCACCGTTGTAGTTGGTGTTTCTTACTACTATTGCCATAGCAAATATTTTTATTAATGTTTCAACTTGTCCTTAATCTCGGTCATACGCTTGTTCCATGGACTTTCATTGGTAGGGTTCACGCGCAGGTCGGTCATGACCTTGCGTTTCGGGGAGAGTTTCTCCAACGCCTTTTCACCGTTCTCGCGGTCCTTGGACAAAAGGTTCTCATAGATGGGGCGGGTGGTGGCATCGATGCGGCCGTCACTCTCCGCGTCATCAAGCAGTTTCTTACGGGCGGCGGCATCGTCGGCCGCGGCCTTGTCCTGGAACACCTTCAGCTCGCCCTTCAGGCGGGTGACCTCGGCGTCAAGGGCCGGGACTTTCCCGGCTTCCGTTTCCAGAAGCCCGACTTCACGGAGAAAATCGTCATCTGTCACGCAGTTCTTGAACCGCGGACGTTTCTTCAGTTCGTCTAAATTCATGTTACTCTTGTTTTGTGGCTGTTGCAGCCGGTTATTGAATATTTGGAATACCTCCTCGGGGGTACTGTCCTCCGGAAGGGGGTCGGCATCATAGATACCGTCGATGAGTCCCAGCGCCAGGGCTTCGTCGGCACGAAGCCAGTGGTCCTTGCCATCGAAATACAACGAGCGGATTTCCTCCTTCTCCTTACCCATGCGGGCGGCATACATCTCGCAAAGGGTATCCTCCAGCGACTCGATCTCGCGGATGCATCCCTGCATTTCCTCCTTGTTGCCGTAACAGCCTCCCTGAACACTGTGGAGCATCAGACGGGCATAACGGCTCATCTGCACCGGCTTGCCGCAAAGGGCAATCACCGAGGCCATGCTGGCGGCAATGCCGTCAATGTAAATCGTGATGTCGGCCTTGCTGTTTTTCAGGGCGTTGAAAATGGCGATGCCCGCATACACCTCGCCGCCGTTGCTGTTGATACGCACGTCAATCCTGCCGGACAGGGCCTCGGCCTCCAGAAGTTCGCGGGCGATATCACCGCTGCGCACATTGTCGTCATAATCACCGATGTCGCCGTAAAGAAGGATACAGCAGGCGTCTTTCCCGGGTATGATGTTGAAAAACTTTTTCATGCTTATATAGTCTTTTAGGCGGGTGTCCCCCGCGAAGTTCACGATGCGAAATTAGGGGGATTAAAACCGTTTTTCAAACCGCATATTCATCACACACAGTTTAAAACGCCGTCATGAAGTTTTAAAGTGTCATCATGCGGCACGCGTTTTTTTCCACCCCTTTTCCTTATCAATTTTGCACGTAAAAAAGGAGGAAATATGACCGAACTAAGCATGCAGCAAAAAAGGGAATGGGCGAAGACGCTCTACCTGAAAGAGAACCTCACGCAGCAGGAGATAGCCGAACGCGTGGGGGTGTCACGCATCACGGTGAACAACTGGATAGGCAAGAACGGATGGGAGATGCTCAAGACGTCCATCACCATCACACGCGAGGAGCAACTGAAAAGCCTGTACCGCCAGCTGGCCGAGCTCAACAACGCCATCATGGCCAGACCGCCGGGGGAACGCTTCCCGAACACTGCCGAGGCCGACACCATATCCAAACTCTCGAACGCCATCAAGAAAATGGAGACGGAAGTCGGGCTCTCGGACATCATATCCGTATTCTCGGACCTGCTCAAATGGCTGCGCGCATCCGACCCCGCGCAGGCGAAAGAAGTGACGCCGCTGCTTGACGCGTTCGTAAAATCAAAAGTTTCATAGCCATGGCAAAGAAAAGACTTACACCACAGGACCGCACGGCACTTGTCGAATGGGAGGAGCTGATCGCGTCCATACGCGAAAACTCGGATATCAACCCCTCGGACACGGAAGCGGAAATACGCGCACGCAGGGAAAGGCTCGAAAAGGATGACGAGGAGTGGTTCCGGTATTACTTCGCCATGTACTATTCATGCGAGGCGGCGGACTTCCACAAGAAAGCCACCAGAAGGTTGACAAGGAACAACCGGTGGTACGAGGTACGCGCATGGTCGCGGGAGCTGGCGAAGTCCGCACGGTCCATGATGGAAATTTCAAAACTGGCAATTACAAGAAAAATACGCAACGTACTGCTGATCTCCAACTCGCAGGACAACGCCCAAAGGCTCCTGCTGCCCTTCATGGCCAACTTCGAGGAAAACCAGAGAATCATCCAGGACTACGGGATGCAGAAGAAACCAGGATATTGGGAAACGGGGGAATTCACCATCATGGCGGGATGTTCCTTCCGCGCCATCGGGGCCGGACAGTCACCGCGCGGTACCCGTAACAAGAACTTCCGGCCGGACTTCATCCTGGTGGACGATATCGACACCGACGAGGAATGCCGGAACCCGGAACGTATCAAGACAAAATGGAAATGGCTGGAGGAAGCCCTGATACCGACCATGTCCGTATCGGGAAACTACCGCATACTCTTCAACGGGAACATCATCGCAGCGGACTGCTGCATAAAAAGGGCCATTGAAAAGGCCACGGAACTGAAGGAAAAGGGCATCGGGCACGTGGACATCATCAACATACGCGACAGGAACGGGGTTTCCGTGTGGCCCGAGAAAAACTCGGAAGAGGATATAGACCTCTTCCTCTCGCTGGTCAGCGCGGCGGCACGGCAGAAGGAATTCTTCAACAACCCGGTAGCCGAGGGAGAGATATTCAAGGACATCATCTACGGGAAAGTGCCGCCGCTCTCGAAGTTCAAGTTCCTGGTCATCTACGGCGACCCCGCGCCCGGCGAGAACAAAACGAAGAAGAGCTCCACGAAGGCGGTGTTCCTGCTCGGCAAACTGGCCGGAAAGCTCTACGTCATCAAGGGGTTCCTCGGAAGGGAGACAAACGCCACGTTTATCGAATGGTACATCAGACTGCTGGAGTTCGTGAACGGGAAAACGAACGTGTACTGCTACATGGAGAACAACAAGCTGCAGGACCCTTTTTTCCAGCAGGTGTTCCAGCCCATCATCAGGCGCATACGCCGGCAGAGGAAGATATCCCTGTACATCCAGGGGGACGAGGAGAAGAAAACGGACAAGGCCACACGTATCGAGACGAACCTGGAACCCCTCAACAGTGAAGGGAACCTCATCTTCAACGAGGCGGAAAAGGACAACCCGCACATGAAGATGCTCACCGACCAGTTCAGCCTCTTCAACCTCATGCTGACGTATCCGGCCGACGGGCCCGACTGCGTGGAGGGGGGAAACCGCATCATAGACCGCAAGGCGCACCAGGCCGAAAAGCCGGCCGTCATCTCCACAAGGAAGATGCGGGCGCACAACAAGTACAGACTGTAAACTTTAATACCTTACCCACATGAGCAAATTTATAGAACTTACAGATTACGACGCGAGCATCCACCGCGAGATACTGGACGCGCTGACAAGGGAGGACAATGCCGTCGTGGAGATATGCGAGGACCGGGCCGTCGAAGAGATGCGGTGCTACCTCTCCAAGCGCTATGACTGTGACAGGATATTCACCCGGACCGGAGACGGACGGAGCCAGCTCGTGCTGATGATGGCCATAGACATCGCAGTGTACCATATTTTCAGCATCCATAACCCGAGGAACCTTTCACCCCTGCGCAAGGAACGCTACGAAAGGGCCGTCGAATGGCTCAGGGCGGTAGCGGCCGAGGAGATATCCGTGGACGGGCTGCCACTGCTTCCCGAAGAGACAAGGGCGGCAAAATCAAATTTCCTTATCAAAAGCAATCGTAAACGTGTAAACCACTGGTAACATGAGCAAAAGACAGAAAAGGGCCGGAAAGATAACCAAAAGCGGAAACCTGCCGAGGCCCGGGCAGAAAGGACCCGCAACCATCATACTGACACAGCCCAAACGCTTCGGCATAGACATAGCGGACTATATGCTGGCCATACGGGCCTTCGAGAACGTGGATTACTCCAGAAGGTTCAGATTATACGACCTGTATGAAGACATTCTCATGGACACGCACCTGACAAGTGTCATCGAGAAACGGAAAAACGCCGTGCTATCCTCCGTCATCGAGTTCAGACGTAACGGAAAACCGGACAAGGCGGTAAACGAACAGATACGCTCCCCGTGGTTCCGGCGCCTCATAGGCGACATCCTGGACGCGAAATTCTGGGGGTTCACGCTCGTACAGTTCTACCGCAAGGGGGAATGGGTAAACTACGACCGGATACCGCGCAAGCACGTGGATCCGGTGCGCAGGCTCATACTGCGCCACCAGACGGACACCACCGGAACATCCTGGGACGAATACCCCGACCTGCTGTTCATCGGGGAGCCGGAAGAGCTCGGGATGCTCGCAAAAGCGGCCGTATGGGTGATATACAAGCGGAACGACGTGGCGGACTGGGCGCAGTTCGCCGAAGTGTTCGGCGCACCCATCCGGGAATACACATACCCCACGGATGACGACGAGGCACGGCAGAGGGCGCTGGCGGACGCGGAAAGCACCGGAAGCATGGCGGTATTCGTGCACGCCCAGGAAACAATAATGGAACTCAAGGAGGCGGCGAACAAGACCGGAAGCGCGGACCTCTACGACAAGCTCTGCGAACGCTGCAACAGCGAGATATCGAAACTGTTCCTCGGGAACACGCTCACCACCGAGGCATCGGACAAGGGAACACAGGCACTCGGAACCGTCCACAAGGACGTGGAGGAGAAAGTCACGCTGGCGGACCGGCAGGACATCCTGGACGTGCTCAACTACAACATGACCGACATATTCGCCATGCTCGGGATAGACACCACCGGAGGCGAGTTCTGCTACCCGGAAAAGAAGGTCATCGAGCCGGAGAAGAAGATGAGCATCCTCACCCAGCTGCGGACGAACTTCGGCCTGCCGGTGGGAGACGATTATCTGTACGAGGAATTCGGGGTCGAGAAACCGGCAGACTACAACGAACTGAAAAAACGGCAGGAAGCCGGAGCGGCCGGAATACAGAAGGCGAAAGAGAAAGCGGCAACCACCGGGGAACGGGAGGAGGAAGAGGAGGAGATGCCGGAGACCGGCAAAAAGACTCCAAAAGAGAAGAAAAACGCCCTTAAAAACGCGTATAACTGGCTGAAACGTTTTTTCGCGAAAGCCCCGGGGAAAGACGGGGCAGTTTTAGAGTGGTGATGAACGACCTCTACCGGTTGGAAAACAAGCAGGTGGAGAACGTGTTTTCTTTTGATGAGGAGGTACTGAAGAAAGCCCTGAAGAACATATACGGCAAGGAGTTCCATCCCATGACCGACATCGAGGAGAACCTGTTCGAGGCCACGTGGAAAACGATGAACAACGCCACAGACAAGGGGTTCGGGGCACGGGAAGCCGATGATCCGGATTATGACTTCTACCGCGAAATACGTGCGAACAACGCCGTATTTGCCGCTTTCAAGGTACACCGGGCACAAAACGACATGGCGGCGCTGCTGCTGGACGAAAACGGCAATTTAAGGCCGTTTGAACAGTGGCTGAAACTTGTCATGCCCATAGCAGACCACCAGATGGTCCACTGGCTGCGTACCGAATACGACACGGCAGTCATACGGGCGCATCAGGCGGCCGACTGGAGACAGTTCGAGCGGGAGAAGGATATCCTGCCGAACCTCAAATGGATGCCCTCGACATCCGTACACCCGGGAGCGGACCACCGCGTGTTCTGGGGAACCATACGCCCCGTCGATGATCCGTTCTGGAACGAGCACAGGCCGGGGGACCGCTGGAACTGCAAATGCACGCTCTCGTCAACCGACGAGGAGCCCACACCCATACCGGACGACAAGGGATGGAACAAGGCGCATAACGGACTGGAAAACAATACAGGGAAAGATGCAAGACTGTTCTCTGAAAACCATCCGTATCAGAAAGAGGGCTATCCGGGTGCTGAAGACGCGGCAACCAGACTGACAAGACGGATCAGGGAAATGGTCAGAGAAATGCCGGAAAACCTCAAGCTGGAGGAGAAGGAGGCCATTGCCATGAACAACATCAAGCTGGAAAAGGCACTCGGCATGACCAAAGGAAAACCTATGACATACGAGGAAGCGGACAAAGGCAAAGAGAACCCCAACTACAGCAAAAGTATCGATTACAAGGTAAATTGCCAGACATGCGTACCTGTGCACCTGCTCCGCAGACTGGGATTTGATGTCGAAGCGGCACCGAATATAAAAAACAGCGCGTACGACTTGATGGATAAACAGGGAATCAAATGGAACAGGAACCTGTTTATGAACGCGGACGGAACCGATTCAGAATTCACCTGGGCAAGGACGTGGGCGTACAAGAATAACATCAAGCGGATGGGTGAAAAGGAAATCAGGAAGTTCCTCCTGGAAAATATGAAAGAAGACGGGCTGTATGAGATCTATTGTGCATGGAAAGGAGGAAGCGCACACGTGTTCTGTGCCGAAACAAAAAACGGCTCGACAAGACTGTTCGATCCACAACCCGGAAAAGACAATGTCCTGGACTACATCGCCAGAATGAAGGGGCAGAGTGTCGGCGTTCTCCGAATTGACAACAAACTCATCAACCCGAAAGCGGCAGGATTATTCACAAGGAGTCAGTGATTCGAAAATCATCGTCACAGGTCAGTGTAAGAATGCCGTTGCGGTCTATGATATAATGAGGCAACCCCGTGGGAAGGCTCAAGCCGTCCCCGTCGACACAACAGACGGAATACACATTCTCGTCCGATGTATGCCTTACCAGTTCCACGGAATTGAATCCATGAACACGAGCTAAATTTGTCACTTGTTCAGGTACATTCATAACACATAACGGGCACGTAAAAAATGCCTCTTTGCAAAAGTATAAAATATTTTTTTAAATCAGTCATTTATGGACATAAAAGAATATTCAAAGCTGATAAAAGCCAAGCGGAAGGAGCTCGACAACCTGATGAGACGCAGGATGCCGGTCATAGCCGGACGCATGGCGAAAGACCACTTCCAGGACAACTTCCGAAAGGAAGGTTTCGTAAACGGAGGGCTACACCCGTGGCCGAAAGCGAAAAGGCTGTCCTCGGGGCGGACCGATGCGGCCGGGCAGTACGGGACGCTGCTCTCAGGAAGAAACCACCTCTTCAGCTCCGTCAAGTATGTGCCGGCGGACTACAGGGTGAGAGTGGCCAACGACCTCATATACGCGCCCGTCCAGAACTGGGGAGGAGAAGTGAACCCGACCGTCACGCCCCAAATGCGGCGCTTTGCATGGGCGAAGTATTACCAGGCTTCAGGCAAGGCTAAAAAAGCCGCCACGGGCAAAAAAAAAGGCAGAAAAGGGGGTTCCGCCGCAAGCAATAAACCGCAGGAGAATCCGGAGGCGCTGAAATGGAAAAGGCTGGCACTGACCAAAAAGAAAAAGCTCCGCATACGCATACCCCAGCGACAGTTCCTCGGGGAAAGCCGGGAACTGTCCGAAAAGATAGACCAGAAAATGGAGAACGAAATCAGAAACATTTTAAATTTATAACAACATGGAAGAGATATTCATCGCAATCATGGAACGCATCGCCGAAAAGATGCCGGAGCTGTCATACATTGACGAAGATTACGGACAGCTCGAAGCGGGGGCCGAAGAGGACCACTACCCGGTAACCTTCCCTTGCGTACTGATCGGAAACACTGAATCCGACTGGAACGACATCGGGTACGGGGTACAGAAAAGCGAGTCGTTCATCACCACACGCCTGGCCATTGACTGTTACGACGACACGCACTACACTTCAGGCACCTATGATAAAATAAGGGAACGCCAGCTGAAAGCGAAGAAGCTGTATAAAACACTTCAGGGATTCCTATGTTCGGAAGAGGCCAGCCCGCTGGTCAGAGCGAAGAGCCGGGACTATTCCCTCCCCGGAAACATCAAGGTGTATGAAACCGTGTATTCCTTCACGCTGCACGACGAATCCGCCATGCAGGAAGGGGCGGCAAGGTTTATTCGCCCGTGAAAAGCGAGAGCTGGACGGCTGTCAGACGGGGCTTTTTCACTTTCGGGACAGGTTTTACCTCCAGCTCCTTCAGTTCCCGGCATTTGCGCCGGATAATGGACATGATACGCTCCTCGGAAATGAAAAACTCCTGCCGGGACAACACTTTCAAAGCGTCATCAAAGCGCAGGCGCTGCACCTCCGTCCAGTAATAGTAACGGCGGCACAGGGCTTCATCACGGAGTTCTATAAGCGTCTTGTCTCGTCCTTTGGCCATAAAGTAAAGTTAAGTATATGCTGCAAAATTAGCCATTTAACCGGGGATGTTGATAAAAAAACGCCGCATCGTGCATGGATGCGGCGTTTTTCCGTTTAGAGTGTGAACAAAATCACATGGTCATCAGTTCGGTGTCATCCTCACCCGGAACAAAAGGCTCGATACGGGTGATAACCTTGCTCTGCACCTTCACACGTCCGCTGCCCTTGCAGACAGGACAACGGGAGGAGGAAGGGGCACCGCCCTGGTCCGTGTAGAAAACACGGCCCTTGCCCTCACAGTTCTTGCAGGCCATCACATGAGGCGCGATATTCTTCGTCTTTTCCATACTACAAACGGCAGAATGAAGGCTCGATACGGTGCCAGACACCGTTCTCGTCACGTTTATGGAAATAATAATTCACCGCGGTCTTGTACACCACGTTGCTCTCACGGAAAAGATCCATGATTTCAGTGTACTCGCTGTCGAAACGATCCTCCAGCTCGTACAGCTTGCTCACCGACTTGTAGTCCAGGTCGCCCTGGCGGTTACGCTCGATCATCGTCATGCCGAGCTGGTACATCGGATCATCGGTACCCAACTCGCGCCCCATGGCGTAACGCTTCAGGTAGTCCACCAGGCGCTCGGCGGCAAGATCGGCACGCTCGTCGAAACTCTTCACCTTGTTGCTCCTCACCTCCAGCTTCATGTCACCGTCCACGATGGTGAAACTCGCCTGCTCGTCCTTGCGGAGCTGGCCGTATTCACGCATCACCGCACGGAAGGCGGCGGCTTCTTTCTCCACCCAGTCGCGGAACGCTTTCACATCATCCACGACCGGGAGCAGCTTGTTCTTCACTTCAAGCATGAACTGCGCACGAAGGCCCTCATAGGCGTCGCGCCGGTTACGCTTGTTTTCCTTCTCTTCCTGCTGGAGCTGTTTCAAAAGCTCCTTCCTGTCCTGGGCGGACAGGCTTTTTAATTGTTCTTTCAGGTCCATAATTAAAAATTAAATGGTTGTTATTGTTGTTTATTCTCACGTTTACGGCGGATGGCACGCAGCTTCACCTGCAATGTGTCCAGCGCCTCACAGTCAAGTTCACGGAACTCCTTGCCGGCGATACGGCTGTCCAAACAGAAAGAATTCACCTTGTCCCAGTCTGCCGTATCAATGCCCAACAACTGCATCTGGTGCAATACCGCGGAGCGCTTCTGGCGGAGGATCTTCCGGAGCTGTTCCTGGTAAGTGGGCGGTACCAGCTTCTGCATGGCGGCCACGGCGGCACTGTATTCCTTCAGCGTCATGTCACGCAGGCTCGTGGTACGTCCCTCCGTGTACTGGGAAACGATGCTTTCCTTCAGTGCGTCACGATCCGATGTCGGAAGGCGGTTCAAAAGGCTGTAAAACGCCGAATAATTCTCGGGCTTGTTTAACCGTTTACGGGTGTTGATGTCTATCTGCATGGTACTTACTGTTTTAAATTATTTTAAAAGGCTGCCCCTATTCATCACGAACCGGGACAGGTTGCTACTTTTGTAGCTGCAAAAGTCAAAAAAAATGTTTAACTCTAAAAAATCAATTCGGTATGATTAGTGAATACGACTTCGAACGTCTCATGATCCAGCAGTACGTCCTCTACAAAAAGATGGCGGAAATCCAAGCCAAACTTAATGGAAAAAGTGTCCTGTTTTCTGATGCCATTCTACTTCATGAGTTCCGAAAGGAAGTAAGCAAGGTCAGAGAGGCCATGAGAAAAAACGAAATCAAGCTCTGAAGTACTCCCCACTGGAACCTTCCGGAGGATAATAGTACGTCTTTCTGCACAATAGGATACCGAACAGACGGTATTCTATTGTCGAACTGGTAATGTACTTGCCGATATCGGTCTGTACCCTGAATATTATTTGTATCATATATGTACTTATTTTACTGGTTAATAACTTCAACCGACACCACACTATTCTTGTTGGTGTTGATCGCCATAATGTATATGTTCCCCTTCTGGCCTTTCTCGTAAAGATAAGCCCAGTTCTCCTCAACTTCCACATAACCGTGGCGGTCAACCGGAAGACCGAAACCGTTCACGATCTGGACACGGACCTTCCGGCCCTCGAATTTCTTGAATATATTACTCATAATATTGAAGTGTTACAGGTTATTCAACTCTTATTCTTCCGGTGTACTGGTTTCCCCTAAATTTCATCCCCTTGGTGAAGCCGCCCGGATATCCCAGTTCCTTGCTTCTCGCGTTTGCCAACAACAGATGTTCCCGGCTAAGGGAGGCTACAAAACCTTTGTCCTTTTTCAGTCCCATCTCCCGGGCCTTCCGGGTGACGCTGCGTTCGGAAACGCCGAGCATTTCAGCCAGCTCCCGGTTGAGGGTATTGTGATAGTGGCGACGCATAATGGAAAGCATATTGCCGTTCCAGAAGATACGCGTCGAGTAGCCGTTATGCTCCACGATCCGCCCCTGGGTTCGGTGCATGAAAGTACCATCGGGAACCTTCCGGGTCTTACGGTACCGCTCCCGTTTGTATTCCAGCACACATTCATGACACCAGGAATTTCGGCCCCCGTTCTTCAGCGGATAAAATTCACGCATCCACAACTTGCGGCCGCAATGCGGACAGACGCGTTTACGTTTCTGTTTGTTGTTATTCTCACTCATGGCTGTTTATGCTACATTCATCAGTTCATATTCAAATCCCCCCCCCCAAGACGGGATAACATTGATATCCGCCTTTTTCACCTGGGCCTGTATCAGCGCCATGGACAGCAACATGCAGACACGTTTGTCAGCCTTGACGATTCCAGATATGGAACCCATAACATGGTCACCCTTGCCGGTCACGATTGAACCCGCAACCTGCTCAAGCCCGTCCGGATGCTCCTCACTGGCCGCAACGCTCATAAAAGCGCTAAGGCCGTTCTCCTTACAAAAGTTCTCCACATACCGGCAGAGTTCCATTACTGCCTCTTTCTGTTTTTCTGTAATCATTTTAGTAAAATTTTAATGGTTGATAATATGTTATTTTTCAAGAATATAATCGCACTCAAGAACCTTGACACCACCGTAAAATGTCACTTTGGACGTATCAGTAATACCGAAATGTTCTTTATCCGCGAAAATCATATTTTTCACACCGGACTTCATTTGCCGGACAACGTCCTTAGCCCTTTTATCAGTCCAGCCATGAGCGGCAAAACCGGCCTTGAACTGGTAAGTGGTCGTTACGGCACCGTTCTGGATTCTGGTAGAAACGGTAACTGTACCCACACAATTCTCTATTGTTTTCTTCTTTCCCATGATGATTATTTATTTGTTGGTTTCCAATCCACTGTTATAACCGCATCCAGTTCACCGCTGCCTTCACAGACCGGACAAGGTTTCCGTATATCCTCACGGCTGCCTTCCTCCGTCCCCCAGAACCAGCCGTTACCCTTGCAGTAGCCGCACTTGTGGCCGGTACTGACAAAGTTCTCACGGTTAGGTCCCTTGCACATATAGGCGGGAGGGCAGATTTCAAGTTGTTTCTCGATCTTGCTCATAATCACATTGATTTACAAATGAAATTCATTACTTTTGCACTGACCGTTACCGGTCGCTTAAAACTACGTTTCGTCCCCGCCGGTCTGTGAAGGTCGGCTGGGGATTCTTATTTACTGCCATTTTCCAAAGCCCCCAGTTCCCAAATCACATATTTGCTGGTGGAACCACGGTACCGCCCTTTGCTGTACGCCACATAACCCTCCACCCATATCTTCAGATCGGCATCGTACATCACGCTCGTGGCGGCGTCACCTTTAGGATTCTTGCCGCGCGCATGGCTGATGATGATGAACAGTTTGTCAGGAAACTCTTCTTTTAGCTGGATATAGTCACCGTAGGTCATCCGCGTGTACTGGAAACTGTCAATCACGACGATGTTGTAACTCTTATGACGGCGCAGGCGTTCCTTCAGCGCCGGGATGTCTTCCTTGATGAAGGCCAGATGGCGGCTCACACCAGCCATGCCGAAGCGTTTCAGGTTGTTCTGGACCGTCAGACGCGTACCCTCTTCCAAAGAATCAATCGCGATACGATCATACTTGCACAGTTCCTTGCACAACTGCATCACAAAAGAAGTCTTACCGTTACCGCTGTTACCCCAGATAAACCATACACCCGTACGTTCCGGGGTGTCGAAGGCCTCCTTCCACTTTCCTTCGAAGGGAAATACCTCATACTTCTTGCTGAGGATATCCTTTACACTCAATGCACGCTTCATGGTCAGAAAAGTTTAAGTTGCCGGATATCGTCAATCTTGTCAAGAACGGCCTGCCGTGCGGCGCCCTGTAGTTTCTTATGGCAGAGCATCCAGCCGAGTGCCCACAGAAGGGCGTTCTCACGGGTGGCGAACTGTCCCCATTTGCGCCCCGGGCCGAAACCGGCACCGGAACTGTTCACCTGCATGTGGACGCCGGCAGTCCACCAGCCGTCCTGCCGCCCTACAAGGACGTCCAGGTAGTCGCGTCCGTTCCGGTAAATGGCCACAGTCTCGTATTCCGTCAGGACGGGATAGCTGAACCAGGGAGAGGGAAGCCGGTCGCGGCCATCGATTCTCAAGTATTCAAATTTGTTTTCCATATCCTTAAAATTGCGTTTGAACGGTATTTGAACGGGTTACAAATCACTCATGCGTTTTACCTTGTGGATGGAATCCTTCACGCGGCGAAGGTCATAATCGCAGGTGGCAGCCTCCTTCATCACGACATCGATATCCTGCCGGGAAGTCAGCCCGTTCGCCGTGCAGATAATATAGACATCATTCTGGTCAGTCGGCTCCAACGTGAAGAACTTACGTCCGATACGGCTGAAAAATTCCTTATAACCGGGCTTCTGGTACTTCAGCCCGTTACTGATACGCTTGACGATATAGTCGGTACTCAGGAAAACGACACCGCATTTCTCCTCCAGCTTGTTGTACAGGCTGATGAAGTAGTGGAACACCGGCTCTGTCAGCTTGTCGGCTTCGTCAAACACCAGCAGGGGCGCGTCCATCTGGATGATGTCGTCAAGGATAAGCCCCCACACCTCGCGGATATTGCAGCCTTCGGTACGGATTCCTACCGTGCGGGCAATCTCGCGGACAAAATCACCCTTCTTCATGTCTTCGGAGCAAAGGATGTAAAAAACCTCCTTGTGGTCCTGAAGGTACACCCGGGCGGTGGTGCTCTTGCCGCAGCCGGCCTCGCCGGTCACCCAGCGGACGCTACGCCAGCGCTGCGCGTCGGAAAGCACTTCGGTAATCTCCTGGTACGCGCCCGTCTCAACGATCTGCCAGCCGGGTGTGCCCATACCTCCCACCTGGGAGGCCACGTTGCGGAACATCTCATCGCTGATGTTCTCGAAACGGCCGTTCAGGATATTGCTCACGGTACCCACGCTGACACCTTTCAGGCTGCCCGCGGCCTTCGTCTGGCTCGGGTATTTGGCCACGTAAGCGCGAAGGCGCTCACTGATGGCGTTTTTCTCTTTCATTGTAATTTCCATAACCAATCGTATTTTTATAATCAATTTTCTTTAAAATTTTCCGACTATTTTCCGTTTGTCCACTTCACGACGACCGAGCTGGTCCCAGCTTATATTGCTGATCACTTTGGTGGAACGCCCCAGGGCAATCTCTTCCGGAGGCTGGCCGTACTTCTTTGTACGACGGTCTATCTGACGTTGCACCTCGGCCGTAATACCTTTCAGTTTCGGAGTGTTCAGACCGTGCTGTTCGGGAGCCACCCCGTGCTCGTACTCTATTTCCTTGGCAACCACCTGACGTTCCACGCGGTCCTGCACGTTGGCCTCCTGTTCCCGGCGGATGAAGGCGGCCTCGCCTTCTCCCTGGTCCTGGATGGCACGGTGGATAACCATGTAGGGCTCGGCGACACGCTCGAAACGGAACTCCCCGCCCTTGTCCTTCCAGTACAGCCGGACACTGCCGAAATCATACGGGTCATACTTGACATAGAACTGCTTGTAGGTATTCCGGCGGCGCCATTCATGATCCGGAACGCCCGGGGAGGAATAAACCTCATAGGTGCGGGACTTGCCGCCGATCGTGACCTCGATACCGGAAGAAGTGAACGTGCTCGGGCGGGAGGTCATCACCCAGAAAATATCCACCATGTCACGTGCCGTCACCGCTTCCGTCTCCTCGTTCACACTGGTGTTGTACATCCCGATCCGGGAAATACCGGTGGCCGGATGCTTCATCTCGTTCCATTCCCGGCGTGCCTCGACATATTTCGCCTTCAGCTCGGCAAGGGTGTAAAGTTTGTCCTTATTGGCCTCGATGAACTCAAGGTTCGGGCGGCTGGATGCTTTCTTGGTGGTGATGTTCTGACCGGTAAACCGCCAGTCCTTATGCAGGACCTGGCTCTGGAAACGGCCGAAAGCCGATTCGATAGTTTTCGACTGGCCGCTGTAGGGAGCGGTCGGGCGGTGGATATGGCTGATCTTTGCCAGCAGACCATCCGAGACACGTTCCAGTTTCTTGTGACCGCCCTGGTTGTCATGGACCAGCTCGTAAGGCTTGTGCCCGCTTGTCTGGAGAGCCATGCGGTAGGCGTGATATTGCGCCTCGTAATTCTCGTTCTCGCTGATATGGAAGCCCAGCAGTACCTCGCTGTAGGCATCCATGACCTCGTACACACCGATGGTGCGGACATTACCATGCTCGTCCTTGTAGTAGAGGTTCAATTTCGTACCGTCACCGTACCACAGGCTGTCACGGCGGCTGGGAAGTTCGGTCTTGTGCTTGCGGCCGTAACGCTGGTGCGCCTTCATCTCTCCGTGGACCGCATCATACCATAAAGGCTCGATACGGGGGCTGTTAAGCCATTCGCGAAGGCTGCGGGGACTCTTCAGGGGCTTCCAGCCACGTTCCGGGGCGACACGGTTGTACTCCTCGAATATCTGCATGTCGGTATAGACAGGGACGCGGCTCCGTTTCAGCGCGACAAGGTAACGCCCGGCTTCCTCCTCGATCTTCAGCGTGTTGCTGTTGCCATACTTGCCGCTGACCAGTACCGCGTAGTTCTGCGGCCTGTACTGGTTCACAAGGCTCTTCAGACGGCCCTCGCTGCCCGGAAGGGTATGCGCGTACTCCCCGCGCCATTCCTCAACCCTGGCAAGCAACGTTTCCCATACATTACGGCTCCCCCCCAGCATGTTACGTTTCGGACGAAGCGTGTCCAGCTCGCTGATCAGTGCGTTAAGCACCGAGGCGTTCCATACATACTCGGCCTGGATACGCTCGGGAAGGGGAACCTGCTCACCGTTCTTGTCGTAGCGGTACTCCTCAAAGAAAAGCTCCGCGTTCTCGTCTTTCTTCACTTTGCTCATAATCATTTCTCGTATCAATTTCTGTTCAGGATCGCCGTACTTGGCAACAAAACGTTTCTGGTATTTATCGGGAAGGGAGGAATAGATGATTTGTGCACGGGAACCTTCTCCGCCGCCACGATGGGAACGTTCAATGGTACCACGTTGCAGCTGTTTGTCAAGGGCACCCCTGGTTATCACCGGATCATCTCCACAAGTCAGTTCCTGATAGGTTACACACAATGTTTTCTTGTAGTATTCCATCTCCCAGTCCGATTATCACTCCTCCAAATCATTCAAAGGGACATGCCTCTTCATCAGTCTCGCTGAAGCCCCGAAGTTCAGCACGACGGCGAGCTCCAGCAGCAGGTGGTCAAAGACCACAGAAAGCAGGATCCCGAAACTCAGACAGAAATAAAGCACACAAAGGCGCTGTTTCCGGTTCAGACGGGTGAACCAGCGCAGCTGGTCACCGAACAATGTCATCAGGTCACTTTTCATCACCGTCCTTTTTTTGAGGGTTACCACCTACCTTGGTACCACCGCGCTCGATAGCGAGCTTGCGGATGGAACGGGCCAACTTGCTGTTCTTGCGGAATGCAAGGGAGTGGGAGACCATTTCCCGGGAACAACCCAGCAAACCGGCTATCTTACCCACCTCGCTGTATTCTACGACTATTCGTTCTTTCATAATTCACTGATATTTAATTATTATAGTGGGCAGTCGCGGACTCGAACCGCGGATCATGGCCTCTCCCTTGCGGGAGTCTGGCGTGTTCTACCAACTGAACTAACCGCCCGGGAAATCTATCGAAGCTCCTCTATTGTCGGGGTTACCCGGTAGTCAAAACAGGAACGGCAATAAGCCAGGCCGCACTCGTTCTCGCAGACCACGATACCGGTCAACGCGTCAATCTGGTAGGCGAAAATATTTTCGTCATCATTCAACTCTTTAAGGGTGGCAGCAAACAGGTCCATTTCTGCCCAGTCAACGGTTACTTTCAATGCTTTCATTTTTCTTCTTTTTATATTTCTCATTGTCACCTCAAGCCTTTTTTGTAGCTTTGAGGCGGCGTTCACACTTTGAACACGTTGCAAATATACAAACATGTTTTCAATAAACAAAGATAAAATGGAAGAAAGTGAAAATATTTTTTCAAAGAGGCCTTTACCAGCCGTAAATGAAAGAGTAAAACAGTTAGTCGATTTCTATGCTAATGGTAGCGTAAAGCGCTTTAGCGAGATGATTCATCTATCAAGTTCTCAAAAACTTAATAGAGTATTTAATCTGGATAGAAGGAATAATGAATATCCAGAAGTAAGTAGTGATATCCTTCTTTCGATTGCAAACATGTTTGTAGATATAAATACTGAATGGCTTCTAACTGGTAGGGGAGAGATGACAAAAACGAACCAGCCAACACCAGCAGAATACATACATACAAGCTATGCTTCTAAGAATAAAGATAAGGAAAAAAACGATAATAGCCAAGGCCTTCCTCCCGAAATATTCGATAAACTTCTGTCTACGATAAAAGAACAGCAGGTAACAATAAAAGAGCAAGCAGAAGAAATAGGTATTCTAAAACATACCATTGTGCAACTCAGGCAGGAAAGTGCGGGGCGTGTTTCAGGTGCGGAGAGTTCAACACTTGCAGGTGTCGGATAAAACGAGTTTTATGGGACAAAGGGGGTAAAAAGTAGTAAGACGCTGATTTTTAAAACAATGATATAAAATATAGGGGAGTAAATAATTATTTATGAAATATTATTTACCCCCTGCAATAGTTTATAAACAAAAGAAAACAAGGTACGAAAAAAGAGTATTCCTATAAAAATGCTTTCAAAAATAGAGAAAAATGTCCGTCCAAATGTCCATCCAATCGAAACGTTTCGTTTTTCCAACGCTCAAAATGTCCATCCAAGTGTCCATCCAAATGTCCGTCCTTTCCATTTTTACGACCGTTCAAACCGTTCAAATAAGTAGCAGCTTCTTTCAGATGTACTATTTGAAAAGGGTACCACCCAAAGAACACAAAAAAAGCCGCAAAAAGCGGCTTTATAGACGTTCTAAGGCCGTTTTAGCCCTTTCTGGTAGTCTTTATCAAGTGCGACTGGATAATCATCGCACGTTTCGTGTATTTCACGGATCCATCGGTCAAACCGGCATGTAACAGACTGCTCTTGGTGATACCGACTTCACTCTCCGTCAAAGTATCAAATATGGCGGAAATGCTGCCGAAATAGAGGTTCTTTTTCTCATAAATCAGGTGTACATGGATAACTTTAGTCATAGTATATTGCATTTATTTTGCTGCAAACATACCAAATATCACCTATATGGAATAATTTTAATAAAAAGAAATAGGAGAGTACTATGCACTCCCCTACTCCACTTGCATAAACCGATCTTCTTGCCTACCTTTGTATATGAGAGCTGATCAGAAACGGATCACAGGAGTAAACCGACAGTGCGATGGCCTATTTCTCCCCTATCCTACGTTCAATGTAAAGCATTTCATTTGAACGGCGTTCAAACAGAGCTCAAATGTAAGCCCAATGTAAAGCGATGTAAACGCTTCGTTTTTGTAGGCCACCCTCCCCTACTCCACCATAACGCTTTGAAAACCAAAGCAATCACCCATTTTTAGGCCGACCACATATTGACACGCTTCGTTTTTCCCCCCGTAAAAAGCGCAAAGCGAATCAGCTTTCTCTCACTAACTTTTGGATGGCAAGGGAAATGGCTAAAATCAAGCCTTATAATGGTCGTATTCCTGCTTGTGGTGTCTTTTGTGGGGGATGCCCCATATATACGAGAGAAAAAAGAGCTTGCAGAGGAGCCGAGTTAAATCATTCTCGTTGTGAAAAATGCAAAACATTTCATTTATGTTGTTTTGGGAAAAAGATAACACATTGTTTCCAATGCAGCAACTTCCCATGTACCAGATTTAAAGGATTTGCCAAACGTTGGCAAAAGCATGGACAGGATTTTATTGAAAATCAAAAACTGTTAAGTGAGATAGGTGAAGTGGCGTTTTTGGAGTATTATAATAAAAAGGTTACAGATTAAGTCAAGTTCGTTTTGGATATATAGACAAAGGAACAAACTAAACTTATTTATACTGACAGCAAAATATGTGCTGGCGAAAAGAAAACAAAGTTTTGTCGTTTCGCCAGCATTATTTTTGTACTTTTGTCACATATAACAAAATACAAATGGATATAAATCAGAATTATAGAGAAGCTGTAAAGAGCATAAAAGAAGCTATCCTACGCAGCCAGTACCGTGCAGCCGCATCGGTGAACAAGGAACAGCTATCTCTTTATTACGGCATCGGACGTTATGTGTCGGAAAATTCCCGTACTGGCTTTTGGGGAAAAGGTGCAATTGAACAGATATCTTCCCTATTGCAAAAAGAATTGCCGGGGCTAAGGGGATTTTCAGCTTCGAATATAAAGAACATGCGAATATTTTATGAAGCATGGGAATCTGTTTTAAATCGCCAGCCACTGGCTGACGATTTAGTATTGGATGAAAAATTACTTCTTGTAGAAATTCGCCAGCCACTGGCTGATGAATTTAACTGGTCAGACTTCCTTTCAATCGGCTTTAGTCATCATACTGAAATAATATCCAAAGCTAAGACTTTGGAAGCAAGGCTGTTCTATATACATGAGTGCGCCACTCGCTATTGGAGTAAATACACTTTAAGGGATTACTTAAAAACAGACCTGTACAGCCATCGGGGCACTTTTCCTAACAATTTCGCACAAGCATTGCCTGATACCAAGCAAGCTCTAAAAGCTGTTTGCTCATTCAAAGATGAATACTTGCTTGATTTCATTAATGTGGAGGAACTGAATGAACAGGAGGAGGATTTAGACGAAAAGATAGTAGAAAAGGCGATTGTTGCCAATGTGAAGAAGTTTATCATGACCTTCGGACAAGATTTCAGTTTTATAGGCAATCAGTATCGTATGGAGGTTGCAGGAGAAGAAATGTTTATTGATTTGCTCTTTTTCAATCGGGAGCTTAATTCCTTGGTCGCAGTCGAACTGAAATCCGGAAAATTCCGCACATCTTATTTGGGACAACTGAATACTTATCTATCTGCTTTAGACACATATATCCGGAAGCCGCATGAAAACCCTTCTATCGGAATAATCCTTTGCAGGGAAATGAATCAAACCTTTGTAGAGTTTGCCGTTCGTGATTATAACAAGCCGATGGGGGTTGCTACTTACCATGCATCTAAAGACATGCCGGAACGGCTTCGTAACGCTTTGCCGGACATTGAGGATTTGAGAAAGCTATTGTAAAGCAAAAGCCTTATTTCTTTTTCGGACAGGTAATCGCCTTTTATTACCTTTACATAAGAAACCCGCCACCAAGCTAATTTCTTCGTTTTTTGTTACGATTTTGTCACCTGCCGTTAGTAATAGACTGATTTCTTCTTTGATAATCAGCTTGATATCCTGATCCATATATTATATATGGCAGAATCAGTAATTAAGGTCAGGATACCCGTAATTTATCTACAAAGAACTCAAGCAAATATACCTAAATTTGCAACATCATAAAATATTAAAACGTATATTTGAA
>OJPB01000291.1_pt1 | contig 34241 bp, 37 predicted proteins | sample 1598391 | NCBI WGS metagenome assembly OJPB01 (sample SAMN03922452, study PRJEB24848) | human gut metagenome | isolation source: stool sample | host: Homo sapiens | place: Germany | collected 2009-11
CCTGATTCTCTTGTGGGAGAAAAAGTACATGTCAAGGTTTATAGTGAAAAAATCGGCATAAGGCGCAAAGAAAAGCAAAGTTCTACATAAATAAATGCAGGTCAGCATCTTGTATGCAGGGCGGGTTGAAGCAGGCTTCGGCATAAAAAGCCTGAAAACACCCCTTTCGGACAAAGTTCGGCTACTAAACAGCTACCGGTTCCGAAACGGGGTATATACGGTATAACGAGTTCTGTTTCATCGCTTTGCCTTGTTTTGCATAGCTCTTGGTAAGAAATAAGTAACTACCTTTAGAAACGAAAATTTTAGAGTTATGGAAACAAAGAGAAGTACGTATGCGACCTCGTTCTACATCAAGAGATCCGCAGTGAGAAACCGGGACGGGAAAGCCCCCATCATGGTGAAAATCTCCGTTGACGGGGATGACAAGGCAATGGGAACCAAGCTGTTCGTCACTCCCGACCTCTGGGAGAACGGCAAGGCTAAAGGCAAGTCTGCCGAGGCAAACGAGATAAACGGGCAGTTGAAGGAGGTTTCCGCCCGGCTCACCAACCACTACCACCGCATCCTCCGGGAAGAGGATTTCGTCACCGCCGAGAAGCTGCGCAACGCCTTCCTCGGTGTCGGCGTGATGGAGAACTGCATCCTCAAAGACTTCGGGAACATGAACCGGGAGTTCGGGGCGATGGTGGAGAAAGGGCAGCGAGCCAAGTCCACCTACAACAAGTATCTGGCTGTTTACAACCATTTCAAGACCTTCCTTTGGGAGAAGAAGAAGCGCACCGACATGGCTTACAAGGAACTGACCAAGGAAATCATCACCGATTTCGACAAGTACCTGCGGGTGGAGAAAGGGCTGAGTGCCAACACCCTCTGGATATACACCATGCCCCTGCTCAGCCTGACCGACAAGGCATGGCGACGTGGAATCGTCCGCACCGACCCCTTCGGCGAGTACAGCCTTGAGATGCAGGAGACCGACCGGGGCTATCTCACGGAAGAGGAGCTGCGCACCTTGGCTAACGCCGTGTTCGTCAAGAAACAGACCAGCCTCGTGCGGGACATGTTCCTCTTCGGGTGTTTCACCGGGCTTAGCTACATTGATATAAAGACGCTCACCCATGACAAGATACAGCGCATGGACTTCGACGGCGAGGAATGGATCATCACCCGGCGCACCAAGACCCGTGTATCGAGCAACGTTCCCCTCATGGAGATTGCCAAGGAGCTGATAGAGAGGTACAGGGGGCTTGCCGGGGGCGACCTTGTCTTTCCCATGCCCAGTAACAGCGTGTGCAACACTCACCTCAAACAGATAGCCAAAGCCTGCGGCATCCACAAGGAGATTGGCTTCCACCTGAGAAGCCATAGTGTATTTTCTTTTTTCTTAAAAATCAATAGCTTACAAAATATCCCAGTTTGACAGGTAACGATTTAGAAACCAGCGAAAATCTGTATTCCACTTCGTTTTGCAGTAATTCAAAAGAACGCCTTTTAGCATTACAAAGATAGGCATTATAATTGGATTATAATAGGTTTTAGCCTACAAAAAGTGAATTCCATATATTTTTATTGCTCAATTACTGCTAACTTCACTAAAAATGAGTAATTTTGTACTTTAATAAGTATGAGTGTTACCATGGTTGTAAAAACAATAAAATTGACATCACTATTTGTCAATACTGAAAATTATAGATTTGAGCCTCTGTCTTCACAAAAGGAAGCGATAGACAAGATGGTAGAGGACCAAGGGGATAAATTATATTCTCTTGTAGACGATATTGTAACTAATGGTCTTAGTCCAGTCGATTTAATCATTGTAACGCCTAACGAAGATAACAACAAATATATAGTACTCGAAGGTAATAGGAGAATAACATCATTAAAATTATTAAACAATCCAACATTAATTGATGACAAGTACATTTCTTTAAGGAAAAAATTTCAGAAATTGCAAAAAGAAAATCCTAATGCTATTTCTGAATTGAAGAATATTGCTTGCGCTGTTTTTGAAAACCCAACGGAAGCTGATATTTGGATAAAACGTAAACACTCGGGAGAGCTGAATGGTATCGGTACAGTTACTTGGAATGCTCAACAAAAGCAAAGATTCGAGGAGAAGACAGAAGGAAAATCATCGATTCCATTGCAAATTATCACTTTATTGAAATCACAAGATAATGTTTCTGATACGATTAAGGATTCGTTATCCAAACTAAATATTACCAACCTGCAACGTTTGATGTCAGACCCTTATGTTAGAGAACACCTTGGTTTGGGAATTAACAATGGAACTTTAGTTTCAAAGGTTAAGTGTCAGAAGTCGTCAAGGGGCTTATAAAAGTTGTTACGGATATTCTTAATCCAGAATTCAAAGTTTCAGAAATCTATAATAGAGAAAAAAGGAAGCAATATATTGACAATTTTGACACGAACCAAAAGCCAGACCTATCTAATGAAGCGTCTGAACAATGGAGTGTTCAAGATATTGTAGACAATAAAGGGCAGGTATTAATAAATAGTGAACGCAGAGAAATAAAAAAGGCTAATAATCAGAAAGCTAGAAACAGAGCTGGCTTAGTGCCCAAGACTTTGATTTTGCATATCAACAACCCCAAAATCAATAAAATTTTTGAGGAGTTAAAACATATCCAAGTTAAAACATGTCCTAATGCATCTTCTGTACTGCTGAGAGTGTTTTTAGAATTGTCAGTTGATGCTTATTTGGAAAGATATGATTTGGTAAAAAACAATGCTATAACTGCGTGTTCTTCCAAAGAGGATTTGAACGGGAAAGTTTGTAAAGTATTAAATCATATGACCCAATTAGGAACAATGAGTAATGATTTATCTAAAGGTATAAGGTCTGAAATAAATGATAAAAATTCAGTCCTATCCATTGAATCCTTGAATGCATATGTTCATAATGAGTTTTTCTATCCTAAAGCAGACAATTTGATTATAGGATGGGACAACATAGAAAGTTTTTTTATCCAATTATGGGAATCTATAAATAAAGAATGACATTATGGAGTTTTTATCACCTTTAAGATATCCCGGTGGAAAGGCAAAAGTCGCTGATTTCGTACAGTGTTTAATCAAAGAAAATGCATTGCTTGATGGTACTTATGTTGAGCCATATGTAGGAGGTGGTTCTGTTGCTTTATCCTTGCTCTTTAATGAATATGTTAGTGATATATATATAAACGATAAAGACATATCTATTTATGCCTTTTGGTATAGTGTTCTTAATAACACGGATGCTCTTTGCCAATTAATTAAGGATACTCCCATAAATGTCGAAACATGGTTTAAGCAAAAAGAGTTTCAGCAGAATAAAGAAAATAGAAATGTTGATTTATTAAATTTAGGGTTTTCCACTTTCTTCCTAAATAGAACAAATCGTTCAGGAATTTTAAAAGCTGGAATCATAGGTGGATACGACCAAACTGGAAATTACAAGATTGATGCGAGGTTTAACAAAGAAGATTTGATAAAAAGGATTCAACGTATAGCAGACTACGCGGAGAGAATTCATCTAACAAATGACGATGCTGTTACTTTAGTGCAACGATTAAAAGATGAATTACCTTACAATACTCTATTATATTTAGACCCGCCATACTATATAAAAGGAAAAGGGCTTTATCTGAACTACTATAATGACACAGACCATCAAAACATCGCAAATGCTATAGGTGCAATAGTAAATTGTAAGTGGATTGTCTCTTATGATAATGTGCCATTCATAACCAACCTATATTCAAAATATAGGCAACAATGTTTTGAATTGAATTATAGTGCGAGTAACTCAGGAAAAGGTGAAGAAATAATGATATTTTGTGACGATATAGTTATTCCCAAACACAAATTATTTAATCATTCAACAAAGTGAAAATAACTCACATTCATATCGAAAGGTTTCGAGGCTTCCAAAATGAAGACTTTGAAGTAGGCTCTCAATTAACAGCAATTGCAGGACAAAACGGAACTCAAAAGTCAACATTACTGGGTATTGTAACACAAACCTTCACTCTTAAGCCTGAGGATCCAATGAGAGCGGAAAAACCTTTGTGTGGTGGTAGCTATATTTCTGCATTCAAAGATAAGTTTAGATTATCGCCCATTTTTGATAGACCTAAAGGTCATGAATGGACCATTTCTTTTGATATAGGAGTAGATGACTTTACTGTCGAAAGCATCAAACGTACTGGAGACCCTAATGTGCGATTTTGGAAGAAAGGAGCAAGGCAAGAAGGGGATGGATATATCTCCTTTCCCACAATCTTTTTAAGTTTAAAGCGGTTAGTTCCTATGGCAGAGGAGGCCAAGATTATAACTGATGACACATTATTAACTCCAGAGGAACTAAGTGAGTTTAAACAATTACACAATAAAATTCTAATAGTACAAACTCCCATTTCTTCTGCAACAACAATAACCTCAAAAAATAAGCAATCTATAGGCGTATCCACTGAATTATACGATTGGAATCAAAACTCTATGGGACAAGATAATCTGGGCAAAATTATCTTGGCATTATTTTCTTTTAAAAGATTGCATGACAAATATCCCCAACAATATAAAGGTGGAATTCTTGCCATTGATGAGATGGATGCTACAATGTATCCAGCGTCTCAAGTTGAGCTATTAAAGATTTTGCGCAAATATGCGTCTAAACTTAATTTGCAAATTTTATTTACTACTCATTCAATGTCTCTTCTTAAGGTTATGGACGATTTAGTTCAAGAAGTAAGTAAACAAGAAGAAACAGCTAAGTAGGTAAAGATTCTTTATCTAAAGAAAGTCGATGACAAGATAACAATCAAACAAAATGTAGATTTTAAAGGTATTAAATTGGATTTGAATGTTGTTGCAGAAGGAAAAAAACGTAAGAAAAACAAAATTACTGTATATACAGAGGATAATGAAAATATATTATTCGTTAAAGCTATTTTAAAGACTAAAGCATCTATATTAGATTTTGTAGATGTAACTCTGCCGTGTTCAACCTTAACTGAACTTGTAAATAAAAACATACCTGCATTTAAACACCCATATTCTATCATCATATTGGATGGAGATGTTAGGATGAATAGGGCGTATCTTAAGAAAATAAAAAATGCAGATAACATTTTAATATTGCCAGGGAACAACTCTCCTGAAAGACTGCTGGCATCCTATTTGTATAATCTCTCTGATGCAGATCCATTATGGGGCAATATAGCAAATGGATATACCAAACAATTATGTTTCCGAGACTATACTATGGAACAAATAAATGCAGGAGGTGAGTTGGGGCGTCAAGATGCAAAAAAATGGTTTAATGGTCAGTTGGAATATTGGGGACGAAATGGTAATAAGGTTTTTAATCCCTTTTTACGTTCGATTCCTATCGAAGTACAAGAGTTTAAAAGAAATTTTGAAAATATGATAAAACGGTATATTTATGACTAAACTTCCGGTGACCACAATAAAGGAGCTTAAATGCCGAAAGTATTCTTTGGGTTCTTGGTCGATATATAATCAGAATCAGACTTTCTCTTTCATTAACCGAATAAGATACTGTTTCTTTTAGAGCTTTTGCTCAGGCACACTCAGTGAAACAGTGTCTGATTATCAGTTATGATTGCTTGAATTTATATTTAAGTCCATACTCTTCAAGTTTACTGTATAGTGTAGCTCTGCTTATTCCCAACAGTTCGGCGGCGGCACTCCGGTTGCCGTTTGTCTGCTTTAACGCACGCATTATCCGCTCCTTATCCTCCGCATCATTGCGCAGGGCGAAGCTGACAGGTGAGGTCGGTTTCGTCACGGCAAGTTCAAGATGCTCTTTCGTGACCACACCTTCCTGAGCCTGCAACACGGCTCCCATGATTTTCTGCCGAAGCTCCCGCACGTTGCCCGGCCATGCGTGGGTCAGCAACGCTTTACGGGCTTCGGAACTGAAACCGCTCACATTGCACTCCAGTTCCTTGTTGGCTATCTCGCGGAAGAACTCCGCCAACGGCATGATGTCCTCCTGACAGTCACGCAAGGGCGGCACGGTTATCACGAAGTCTTGCAGACGGTAGAGTAAATCCTGCCGGAAACGCTTTTCGCTCACTGCCGCCTCCAGATCCTCGTTGGTGGCGGCGATGATGCGGACGTTGAAACTCTTGTCCGATTTGTCACCGACCGGGCGATACCGCCTCTCCTGTATGGCACGGAGCAACATCTGCTGGGTCTCCAACGCAAGGTTGCCCACCTCGTCAAGAAACAGCGTGCCTCCTTCCGCCTCATGGAAATATCCTTTCTTGGTGCTGTCCGCACCCGTGAACGCGCCTTTGACGTGTCCGAAGAAAGCCGACGGCGCAAGTTCTCTGGATAGCGAACCGCAGTCCACCGCCACGAAGGGCTTGCCAGCCCGTTTGCTCTTGTCGTGCAGATGGTGGGCGATATGCTCCTTGCCTGTGCCGTTCTCTCCGAATATCATCACGCTCATGTCGGTGACGGCTACCAACTTTATCCTGTGCATGATTTTCTGAAAGGCGGAACCTTCACGGGCGAAAACGGGCATCCGGCTGTGTCTCGACTGACGCTCTTTCTGTATGGAGCGGATAAGGGGGACGAGTTTGTCCTCTATCAGTTTCTTCGGAATATAGTCTATCGAACCGAGTTTCATGCTTTCGACTGCCGTATGCACTTCGGCGTAGTCGGTCATTATGATGAACGGCTGCATCTTTCCCTCCTTGCGCATCCAGCGCAGCAGGTCTATTCCGTTGCCATCGTTTAGGCGCAGGTCAGAAACTACTATATCATCATCCGTTGCCTGTTGCAGATGTTTCTTCGCTGTTGACAGGTGGTAAGCCTTCACGGTACTGTATCCCTCCCGTGCCAGCAGATTGCAGACATATTCGCAATACACGATGTTATCCTCCACCACGATTATTCTTGTCTTATCCATTTTCGTATTTTCTCCTTTCCTCCTTTGCCAACTGTATAATCTCCGCTCCTTTATCCAACACGGTGGTCACGGAATTACTTAACGCCTCGTTATCGGACTTATCCTTTCCATGAAGCACACCATAAAGCACCTTCAGCGGCTGGTCGGCACGGAGTATCTCCCACGAACTGCGTAAGTGGTGTGTCAAGGCATCAAGTTCTTGCAGATCGTTTCGCATTGCCGCATCCCGTACCGCCTGCATTTCTTTCTCGGTTTCCGTTATCAGTTTTTCCAGCATGACAACTTCATTGCCGTAGGACAACAAGGCGGAAAAATCCGGTTTACCGTCCTGTGTCGCTTTAATGGCGCACTTGTCGGAAATTTCCAGCAGTTCCGATATGGAGAATGGTTTGAACAGGCATCCGGCAAAGCCTCGTTCCAAAAGTTCCTCCGCATCGCAACTGCCCGAAGCGGTTGCCACGACCACGGGGATTGTCTGTGAATTGCCAACATTGGACGATCGGAGCAGTTCCAGCAGCTCGAAGCCGTTTATGCCGGGCATATTCAAGTCCGTCAGCAACAAGTTGTATTCTTTTCGGCGTATCATTTCCATCAGTTCCGCCGCATCGGTGCAAGTGTCGCAATGTATTCCCTCCTGTGCATACATCTCTTTCAACATCAGGAGCAGCACCTCATCATTGTCGATGGCGACAACATTGAGGTTTCTCTCCTCCCGGTGGATATAAGTCTGTATCTCTTTTTCCGGTATTTCTTCGGCTTTCTGCATGGGTATTTCCACTGTGAAACGACTTCCTTTCCCTTTCTCGCTTTCCAAATGGATTTTGCCGTCAAGCATCGCCACTATGTTATGCACGATGGCAAGTCCAAGTCCGAAACCGTCTTTTGCGGCGGCGTTTGAGAGGCGTTCAAATGCCCCAAATACACGTTGCTGTTCATCTTCTGTCATGCCTGTGCCTGTATCCTCGAAAATCAGTGTCAGCACTCCGTTGGTATAATCGATAGTCAGCGACACACCGCCTTTCTCCGTGAACTTGATGGCATTTGACAGCAGATTGTTTCCAATTTGGATGATTCGCTCCTTGTCGGTCAGTACAACCGCATCGTTTCCGTTCTTTACGGTCAAGGAAAGCCCCTTGTTCATGGCGACGGGCATGAACTCCGTTTCAAGGGTATGCGTGATTGTGGAGATGCGGCAGGGCAACAGTTTGGGCTGCTCCTTGCCGTTGTCCAAGCGGAAGAAGTCCAGCAGGGTGTTAAGCATATCCCGCATACGGTCGGAAGATTGTTGTATGCTTTGAAGAAAATTCACATTGTTCTCCTTGCTGCACTCTTTCTGTAACAGCTCAGTATAACCTGTTATTGCCGTTAGTGGTGTGCGCAGTTCGTGGGTGATGGTATGTACCGCTTTCTTCCTTGATGCTATCAGTGCCTCGTTCCGTTGTACGGATTGTTCCAGTTGCCCTATCAAATCCGTTGTCTTGCGCTTGTATTGTTTGATACTCTTTGCATCACGGTGTATGATGATGTAGGAAATTAACAACAGCAGAAGGACGAATCCCATTAAACCGCCTACCTGCATAAATGACTTTCCACGCATGGCAACTATTTCGTCTTCCCGCCCTTGCAGGTCGGCTTGTACCTTATTTTCTATTTGACAGATTAGCCCCTTCAACTGCCTGTTAAGATCTGCATTGCGGGCGGCAAGACTGTCGGCTTGTTCCGACAATCGACGGCTTTGCTCTTTCTGTTCACTGACCATGCTTCTATTGGGTGAACGAAGCGTAGTTGTTGTTGTCGGCGGCTTCGTTTCCTCTTTTTTGCCGAATATGCCCAAGAACCCTTTTCGTTTCGGTTTCTTGGGCTGTTCCTGCATACTTGTCTGAACAATGAGAGGTACTTGACTGGCAATCTTCTTGTTGATGGATTGTTGTTCGTCTATTAACCGAACAATCTGAAACATCTGCCGTTCCTTATCTTCCAAAAGACTGCGCACACTGTCAATACGTCCAATTACATGAGTTTCATTGAACAGGCACAATGTGCTGTCCAATGCAATGCGTTGGGCATGGTAATTCTCCAAATCCGTTTCGTCCCAATCCAATGCAGTTTCTCCTAATAGCGAAAACTCTATCAGTTGGATATGAATACGGTTTACCTCCTTCCTGAATTCATCTATATGCCGGTTGCCAACCTCCAATGCTTCCACTTCCTGCCATTCATTATGACAAGTAAATGCAATGGCTACTACTATTAGAATTATGAAAGTGTGACTTAATGCTATTGCCTTACGTACAAATTCCATCTATTCTCTTACGAATTAAAATCGTCCTCCTCCCAACGCGTGATAAAGTTTGATTACACTTTGTATGCGTTCAAAACGAGTTTGCAGCTGTTGCACTTCCGCTTCAAGGAGAGATTGCTGGGCGGTCAATACTTCCAGATAGGTAATATTGGAATGACGCATCAGTGATTCTGTTTTCCGCACGGCATCGCATAATGTTTCCACCTGCCGAGCATTGATTTCAAGTTGCGATTTCGCAGTCTGCCATGCGGTCAAAGCATCGTTTACCTCTTTGCCTGCGTTCAACAAAGAGTGTTGGAACAGTAACTTCGCTTCTTCCTGGCGGATTTGGGCAGTCTTCAGGTTGGCGATGTTTGCGCCTCGATTGAACAAGGGCTGTGTCAGGGAACCGATGGCATTGAGCAACCATTGTCCGGGATTGGTGATTATACCGCCACCGTTATTGGTCCATCCAAGTGTTCCCGAAAGGGTGATATGGGGGTAGAATGCGGCACGTGCCGCATTGGTTGTGTAGAACGCCTGCGCCAGTTCCATTTCTGCCTGACGCACATCGGGACGGTTGGAAAGTAACTGCAAGGGGACTCCGATAGAGACGGTATCGGGGAAAGCTGCTTCGACCAGATTACTTCGTGCTATTGAGTGTGACGGCATGGCAAGTATTGCAAACAAGGCGTTTTCTGTTTCGGAGATGCTCTTGCGGATGGATAATAGGGACGATTCGAGCTGCATCACGTTCGCTTTTGCCTGCAATACACCGGCTTCGTTTGACTGTCCGGCTTTTTTCAATGCTTCGAGAGTGCGCACGGTAGTCTGCCAGTTTTCAAGGGTGCGGTGGCTTATTGCCATTTGCGCGTCGAGCATGGCAAGGGTATAGTAACTGTCGGCAATAGTGGCGACAAGCTGAGTCTGTACGGCTTGCCGGTAATCACGGCTTCCTTGCAAGGCGGCAGCGGCACCACGTTTTGCAGCTGTGAGGTTGCCGAAGATGTCCAGTTCCCAGCTTGCTGTCGCTCCTGCATTATATGTCTTTGCCGTTGCTCCATCGTGCTTGCCGGCATTACCTTCGGCATTCAGTCCGAGTGAGGGTAGATAGGAGAGTTTAGCTGTCAGCAAGGCGGAGGCTGCCGCTTCCACCCGTAGCCGTGCCACATTGAGGTCTGTGTTTCGGTCAAGTCCTGTTTCAATCAAGGACTGAAGTTTAGGGTCGGTAAACATTTCCCGCCACGACAGGGAGGCCAGAGTGGTGGTATCGGCGTCTGCCGGAAGGGTGCTATACAGATTCTCCATCGAGAGGTCGGGGCGATGATACCGGCTGTACGTGCCACAGCCGGTAAGCATCCATCCTGACAATATGATATATATTGCTGTCTTTTTCATTTAATTATGCTTAATACGTTCTTGGATATATTGGAAGACGATGAACAATGAAGGCACGAGGAACAACAGAGCCAATGTACCTACAATCATTCCGCCGATTACACCTGTGGCAAGCGAACGGCTACCGTTGGCACCCACTCCGTGAGCCAGCATCAGCGGGATAAGGCCGAACACCATAGACAACACGGTCATCAGGATGGGGCGCAGACGGACTTTTGCCGCACTGTATGCCGCTTGTGCCAGTGTCATGCCTTCCGACCGCCGCTTGCCTGCATATTCGGTAAGCAGGATGGCGGTCTTGGCAAGCAGGCCGATAATCATAATCAGACCGGTCTGCATGTAGATGTTGTTCTCCAGACCGAAGAGCCATGCGAACAGGAAACTGCCCATCAACCCGCAAGGCACTGCCAGCAGAACCGCAAAGGGAATAAACACGCTTTCGTACAAGGCACACAGAATCATATAGACCAGGACCATACAGAGCAGGAATATCAGCGTGGCATTGTTGGTTGTCTTGCTCTCCTCGCGCGAGATGCCGCCAAACTCGTAGGTGTAATTTGCCGGGAGAACCTTGCGTGCCGTCTCACTGATGGCTTCGAGCACCTGCCCCGAACTGTAACCCCGGGCCGGAGACCCATTGATGGAGATGGCATTGAACAGGTTGAAGCGGGTGAGGTCTGACGGACCGTTGGTCTTGGTCAGACGCACGAACCGGCTCAACGGTGCCATGCCGCCATCAGAGGTGCGTACATAGATATGATGAATGGACTCTGCATTCACACGGTATTCCGCCGGAGCCTGCATGGTGACGTGGTAGAGCTTGGAGAAGCGATTGAAGTCGGAAACATATTGTCCGGTATAATAGCCCGACAGGGTGGAAAGCACCTCTGCGGGCGACACTCCCGACTGCTCGCATTTGGCGGCGTCGATATCCACCCAGTATTGCGGATAGTCTGTGGCAAAGGAGGAATAGACTTCGCCTATTTCGGGCCGCTGCGACAAGGCCTCGACAAACTTGTCCGCCTCTTTCTTGAAAGCGGTAATGTCTCCGCCTGCCTTGTCCTGCAAGTAGAGCTCAAAGCCGTTCCCCATGCCATATCCGGCTATCATTGGGGGCGACATGGCAAACACCGTGGCATCAGGGATGTCGGAGGTGGCGGCATAGATTTTTCCGATGACGTCGTTGACCGACTGCCCCTCTCCCTCACGCTGTTCCCAGTCTTTGAGTGTCACGAAATACATGGCCTGCGACGGACCGGAACCGCTGAAAGAGAAGCCGGCAACCGCACCGTTGTATTCTATCTCGCCGATACTGTCGAGGCGGCTGTTGATGCGCTCCATCACCTTGACGGTCTGCGCCATTGACGTGCCGGGCTTCGTATTCATGCTCACCATGACCGTTCCGGTGTCTTCTTCGGGGATAAGGCCCGTCTTGGTGGCGTTGACCAGCAGCACCAGCAATACAAAGGACACTGCTATAGAGCTCCACATCAGCCACCGGCGGTGGAGGATGAACATCACTCCACGCACATAGCGTCGGCTCAGACGGTAGAAAACGGCATTGAACGCCTTTCGGAAACGGGCTGCAAAGTTGTCCTTTGTATTGCCGTGCTCGTCGATATAGGGCTTCAGCAACAGGGCGCAAAGTGCCGGTGAGAGGGTGAAGGCATTGATGGCCGAGATGCCCACGGCAACCGCCATCGTGATGCCGAACTGCGCATAGAAGGCTCCCGAAGTGCCGCCCATCATGGCAACGGGAAAGAACACTGCCATAAAGATGATGGTAGAGGTCAGAATGGCCGATGAAACGTCTTTCATGGCATCATCGGCCGCAAGCACCGCCGACTGGTAGCCCTCATCAAACTTCGCCTGCACCGCTTCCACCACCACGATGGCATCGTCGACCACGGTGCCGATGGCAAGCACAAGCGCAAACAGGGTGAGCAGGTTGATGGAAAAGCCTATCATGGACATCACGGCGAACGTGCCGATGATGGAAACGAAGATGGATATGGCAGGAATAAGCGTTGACTTGATGTCCTGCAAGAATACATATACCACTACGATAACCAGCAGTATCGCCTCCAGCAAGGTGCGGATGACCGAGCGGATGGAGGCATACAGAAACTTGTTGGTGTCGGTAAGCACTACGAATTCCGCTCCTTCGGGCAGGTCACGGTCCAGTTCGTGGAGCACTTCGTGAATCTCGTTGATGGTGCTCGACGCATTGGACCCTGCCTTCTGGTTTATCATCATCATGGCTGCCGGATGGCCGTTCACTTGGGAGGAGTAGTTGTAGTATTCATCGCCCAGCTCCACATCGGCAACCTCTTTCAGCCGAAGCACGTTGCCACCCGGCAAGGACTTGACTACCAGTTCGCCAAACTCATCGGCACCGGACAAGCGTCCGCGGTACTTCATTGTGTATTCGTTGGCCGTGGGGTGATTGGCACCGAAGGAGCCGGTGGCGGCTTCGATGTTCTGCCGCGCGAGTACGGCGGATATGTCGTCGGGTATGAGCCCGTATTGCGCCATACGGTCGGGCTTCAGCCAGAGGCGCATGCTGTAATTGGAGCCGAACAGTTGCGCCTTTCCCACGCCGCTGATGCGCTTCAGTCGCGGTTCGACATTGATTTTCATGTAGTTGTTCAGAAACGTCTGGTCGAAGCGGTCATCGGGCGAGTAGAGGGCAAAGGTCAGCAGCTCGGCATTCTGCTGCTTTTCGGTGGTGACACCGGTCTTGGTGGCTTCTGCCGGAAGCTGGCTCAATGCGGCGTTCACACGGTTCTGCACGTTCACGGCTGCCATGTCGGCATTGGCTCCTTGCTTGAAGTAGATGTTGATGGAGGCGTCTCCCGTGTTCGATGCCGTGGAGGTCATATAGGTCATGTCTTCCACGCCGTTGATGGCTTCTTCCAGCGGCACTATCACGGCTTTCTGCACGGTTTCGGCGTTGGCTCCGGGATAGGATGCCCATACATTGATGGTGGGCGGGGCGATGTCGGGATATTGCTCCACCGGCAGGGAGAACATGGCGATGACGCCCAACAGCACAATCACCACCGAGATAACGCCCGAGAACACCGGGCGGTCTATAAAAAATCGTAGCTTCATTTCGTTTCGTCTTTAGGGGTTATGCTCATGCCTTCTCTCACCAGTCCCACGCCTTCGGCGATGAGGGTGTCGCCGACCGAGAGACCTTCTTTTACGATAAACCGGTTGCCATCGTTCAGGCGGTCCACCGTGAGATAGGCAGCTTCCGCCCGTCCGTTTTTCAGTCGGTAGGCGATGATTTTGTCTTGCAGTTCCACGGTGGCGGTCATGGGAATGGTGATGGCATCCGTTTGGGGGTTCCGAAGGACGATGTTGCCGATGCTGCCGCTCAGCAGTTCGCGTTCGGGATTGGGGAACAGGGCTTTGATCTGCACCGCTCCGGTCGCAGGGTCCACCACACCGCTTACGGTCTCGATGCGTCCCTTCGCTTTGTACAGACTACCGTCGTTGAGTTGCAGGCTCACTTCCGGCATCTTGGCTATCAGGCTGTCAATCGAGCCGTAGCGAGTGGATAGGTGTCGCAGCATGTTTTCCGACACGGAGAAGTAGGCATACATCTCCGCATTGTCGGACACGACCGTGAAAGGCTGCTCCATGTTGGGACTGACAAGCGCACCGATGCGGTAGGGCAATGTGCCTACCACGCCGTTACTCGGACTTTTGATTTCAGTATAAGAGAGGTTGTTTCGTGCATCCGCTTCCTGCGCCTCGGCCTGTTGGAGTTCGGCAAGTGCCACAGCTAGTTGGTTTCGGGCAAGAGAAAGGTCGTATTCGGATATTACCTTCTCATCAAACAAGGCTTGCTTACCTTGCAGTTCGATTCGTGCCGTTTCCGCTTTTGCCCGTGCTGCGCTGACATTAGCCAAAGCTGTGCGTAAGGCTGCCAGATAGGGTGTTTGGTCTATCACTGCCAGTACTTGCCCTGTCGTCACCCGTGTGCCCTCCTTCACGCATAGACGCGTGATGCGGCCGGATATTTGCGGCATGATATCCACATCTTGTCGCCCGCGGATAGTGGCGGAATAAGATTCGGATATTTCCACCGGCATGGACGATACTGTTATGACCCGATAACTCGGTACCGCATCCTGCTTACCGTCCTGCTTGCATCCAGTCGACAGAAACAGCATGACGGCAAATGCGGCGAAATTAATGATAATGAATCGCTTGTTCATATTCTTTTCTTGTTCTTAATTATTCGTAATTGATTTAGCACTGATTGAATTCCATTCTTTTTTTAGAATGGAATAAACACGGGTATCTTCATATTTCGGGGTGCCGTTAGGATTGTTTATAAATGTCACAAATTCCTTGAAGCATCCTTCGCGGCGCATACCAAGGCGTTCGCATAAGCGTTTGGAGCGAATATTGTCATCTTCCACAAATCCATAGATACGCCGTGCACCCGCCTCCCGAAAAAGATAATCCAACAATCCGATAACCGCTTCACGAGCTAATCCTTTGCCCTCAAAACGTTTGTTGAAATGCCAGCCCACATTGTAAGTATCTTCATTTTCACGCAAAACGAAAACATCACCGATTATAAAGTCCTCCTTTTTCAAACTCACTGCATAGCGTTGCATATCTTTTTGGGAATACTGCATATATACGAATGCCGCCTCTTCAGAACAAAGGCGGTCGGCGGCAAAGCAATTCACACGAGGATTTGAAAGATATTCCAAAAGTCCAACAACGTCTCTCTTTTGAAAGTCTCTGATTACAAGACGTTCTGTTTCAATTTTCATACACTTTTTTTTGAGATGCAAAATTATACCCCTATAAAAGTTCTTGCAATTCAAAGAGTATCGAAGCGGATAAATTAAAGTCCGAACTATCCAAACTGACAGTTAAGACCGAAAAAAGGATAATCTTTCAAGTGCAGATCGGTTTTAACAAATACAATGTGTATTTCACCAATAGTTATTATCGTTTCGATAGTAATTTTATCCGTTTCAGCCTGTTTATCCTATCAACCAAAGGAGTAAAGCCTTATCTTTGCCGAATCAAGAGTAACTTTGCACCCGATATGACCCAAGTGAAAATGAAAATAATGAGTTGGAAGAACGGCCTGTTGCTATCTGCCGTCTCCTATGTATTCTACCTTGTCATGTGGTTTATACTCGATGACAAGACCATCGACCAATTGCCGGGAATGACAATCGCTGATTACATGGTCGATTTTCTGCTGTGTATGCTTTTTACCTACATATCCTTAGGATTCTGTTTTCTGGTCTTCAGGGTATTGCCGTTCAGGACATCCTACGTGTGGGGAATGGTCTATGCATCCTGCCTAATGGCACTGAACAATATCGTTGCGTTCGGTATGATAACCTTGTTCAATTTCCTATGGGACGAAACCGACAACGGGCTTCTCGACGAACTCCTCAACATGAAAGGCGCATACACCTTTGCCATGATATCTACCTTCCTGTCAAGCGTCTATGCCAACTCCTTCTACCTTCAGTCTTACATCAAGGCGCGCGACGAGAAACAAGCACTCGAAATGGCGCTGATGAAGGAAAAAGAGATCGCCTTGCAGTCGCAACTCAACTCGCTGAAACTGCAAATCAACCCGCACTTCATGTTCAACAACTTCAACAACCTGCTGGAACTGATTGAGGAAGATACCGAGCTTGCCGGAAAATTCCTGAGTAACCTATCGAAAGTGTACCGATACATCATCACCAATCTGGACCGCAATCTGATACCCGTTGCCGACGAAATCAAGTTTCTTGATTCATACTTGTATTTGATGAAAGTACGCCACAACGAAGGGGTCATTGCAAAAGTAAGTCCGGGCGTCAGACAATGCAAAGGTTTTCTTCCTCCGGCTGTATTGCAGCTTCTTGTAGAAAACGCAATAAAACACAACAGCTTTTCATCTGAACATCCGTTGGTTATCAACATAAAGTTGTCCGATGATTACATAACCGTCTGCAACCTGAAACGACCTTTGATGTCCCCAATCGAATCAACCGGTTTAGGACTTAAAAATATCATAGAACGATATGCTTTACTTTGTGATAAAAAGGTCAAGATAGAGAATGCCGAAAACTTCTATTCGGTAAGTCTGCCCATCATAAAAAACATCAACCCTTATGAAAATACTGATTCTTGAAGACGAACAGCGCAATGCCAAACGCCTCATAAGGCTGCTGAACGATATTGACAGAACATTTATTGTTGAAGGTCCGCTTGCCAGCATCAAAGAAACAGTCGAATTCTTTCAATCTGGCAAAACCACAGACCTCATCCTTGCTGATATCCGGCTAACTGACGGTTTGAGTTTCAAGGCTCTTAAACATGCCCAGGCAACCGTTCCCATCATATTTACCACCGCATACGATGAATATGCAGTACAGGCATTCAAGTTCAACAGTTTTGACTATCTTCTGAAACCGCTGGATCCGGATGAACTTGAAGCGGCCATTGACAAGGCAGTCAAAGCCGGAAAGAATTATACCGACGAAAACTTGCAACAGCTTTTTGACGCCTTACAGAAGAGCAAGTTCCGTTATAGGGAGCGTTTCCTGCTTCCTTATCGTGACGGATATAAGACCGTGCGAGTTTCGGACATCAACCATATCGAAACAGAAAACAAGATTGTACATCTTCGTCTCAACAATGGCACTTCCGAAGTGGTCAATGTGTCAATGGATGAACTTGAACACCAACTGAACCCGGACTATTTCTTCCGGGCAAACCGCCAATATATCATCAATGTAGAGCACGTTTTGTTCCTCGGTAATTATTTTGGAGGAAAGTTGATTGTCCGTTTGAAAGGTTATCCGAAGACGGAAATACAAGTGAGCTAGGAAAAGGCGCAGAGGCTTAAAGAATGGATTGACAGGTAGACTATTCTTGCAAAAAGAGTATCAAATATATTTAGTTTGTAAATCAAGTATCTAGATTTCTATTTATCAGTTAGAAAGCCAGATACTTGATTCTACTATATTTTCATCCCTTTCAGTTAGTTCTTATTCTTAACAGATGTCCGACAATGACATGGTCGGCAATGAAGTTACCCGTCGGACTTCGTTCACTTGCCGAACTGCGAACCAAAGGGACATCCAGCTATACCATAGAATCATCCCGTCTTTGTTGCCACTTAGCCTCCATTTCTCTTGAAAGCTCCATTATCTCCCGGCTCAGCTTCACAAGGTCGATGGTGCACTCCTCCAGCTTGTAGAGCAACGCCATCGCCTTCTTCTCCGAGAAGTGGATGCGCAGCTCCTTGACGACCTGATTGTAGTTCGTGCCTATGCCACGGAACTGGGCATGGAAATCCGACAGCTTGGTGTAGTAGTCCACCAGCGTCTTGTCCACTTTCAGCACCTTGAACTTCTGTCCGAAGAAGTGCGCCTTGAGAAAGACGGCTTTCGCGTACACGTTAGATTCCTCGTACATCGTCAGGAATCTGTTCCATTCCACATCATCGAAGCGCACCATCACGCAGTGCGTCTTCGGGTTCAACTTGGGATTTCTCCCGTACTTGCTCTTCTTTTTCATACTTCTTATTTTTTCAATTTTATGGCTTGTCCATTGTTTAATCTTTGATTAATGAACCCCGAAATTATCCGACTGCGGAGGATAATTCTGCCCACGGCGGTGAAGGTGTTTTCAGTTACTTAGAATTATTCGGGTAACTGAAAATATATCTTGCTATGTCTTTGAAGACATAACAATCCTCCGCTTGTCGGATTGTTTTCCGAGTGTAATCACTCATCTTGGGTATCGGTTAAGCCGATGAAGTGTATTCACCAGCCTAACCGACTTTCTGTAATCCCGTCAGAGCTTGCGCCACTGCTCGATGTCGTTCCGATAGGTGTCGAGGTGCAGGCGGACGAGGTTTTCAATCAGCCCCGATGCGCTCATACCCTTTCCTCCGAGGAAGCGGACAACCCTGTCCAGTTCGTCACGCACCGTCTCGCTGACAAACACGGGCTTGCGGTTGATAATCTTGGGGACTTGGAGATAGGTGGCGCGGTACTCCTCCAGCGACAGCCTGCGCTGCTTGCTGCTGACACGCTTCTGCGGCATTGCTGTTTCCCCGACCGCCTCACTTGACGGTTCATCCGCCATAGCGGTCTCCGTTTCTTCCGTGACGGTCTTGCCGGGCTGTTCCGGCTCATCCGGCTCCAGGCCGATACGCCTGTAGATGTCATTCATCGACTTGGGAGTGTAGGATTCCCTGCGTCCCATCTTTTCCACGATTTCACGAGCCTGCTGCTCTGTAATGCTTGGTTCTCTCTTCATTGTAAAAAACAAATTGATTAAGTTATTAACTGTGGTCTTGGTAAGCACCTCGACCGATTATCGGGAGCAAAGTAAGATGCTTCAGTGCAGTCTGTCAAGCACTTGGGTTCTCTTAGGCAATTTTGTATGGTTTTGCTTTATGGTGATAGAAATAACGGTGCAGACTTCACCGTTTTGCCGGATGTATATAACCGAAAGGGAAAAAGGTTTAGTTACGGGTGATTTTGAATTAAGCTCTTATTTGGGCTGTGGTGTCCTTATTAAATATAGGAATTAAGGGCTAAGGACTGGGCGGATTGGGCAATCGGTGAACCATGCCTGTGCCAACCTCTACCACCCTGTGCCACTTGCTGCCAGACCAAATTGAATCCATTGCCGGATGCCGGATTATGTATTTCTTTGCGGGAGAAGGAATGATAGCCGCCAAAGGAAAAGTCGGTATCACGGACAATGACTACCGTATCAGCGCAACATGCTACCACTTCCGGGAAACCCATTGTCAAGTAACGGATTATACATTCCTTTGCGGCATAAGAAACAGTAACAACTAAAAAAAGACAATATGGAAATCGTATCAATCGAAAGAAAGACCTTTGAGGAGCTGGTCGCCAAGTTCGACCGCTTCGTCTGCCGTATGGATGCCATCTGCCATCGGCACGGCGAAAAGAAAATGAGCGAGTGGATGGATAATCAGGACGTATGCCGGATGCTCAATATCAGCCCACGAACCTTGCAGACGCTTCGGGACAATGGGACTTTGGCATACAGCCAAATCAACCACAAGACCTATTACCGTCCCGAAGATGTGCAACGTATCGTCTCCATCGTGGAGGACAGACGGAAGGAAGCAAAGTTCAAAGGCAGGACAATCTGATAACCGAATAGAGTAATGACAATAATTCCACTAAATCCAGAGTAATATGAACGAACTGATTAACAAAGACAACGAGTGGATAATCCACTTCATGGGCAGTCTTGACCGTCTGCTGGACAACGTAGAGCATCTGACTGCCAGCTACCGCCCGACACTGAACGGGGAGCGTTTCTTCACGGACAAGGAGGTGTCGGCACGGTTGAAAGTGAGCCGCCGAACACTTCAGGATTACCGCAACGAAGGGCGGATAGCCTACATTCAGTTGGGCGGCAAAATCCTCTACCGAGAGTCCGACATCGAAAGGATGCTGACTGACAGCTACCGTACCGCCTACCGACAGACGGCTATCTGATTTTCTTGAAAGAGCGCAGTTTGCCGTCTGCCCTATGTTTGCGACAGCAATGGTACAATAAAAAAGGAACGGCTTACGGATGAAGCATCAATGTTTAGCTTCGTCTGTAAGCCGTTCCTTCTCTTTCTTCTGATTTCCCGTCAGTCGCTTGTTTCCGTTGCCGGATGCCCAAAATGCGTGTGGTTGGCAGGGGCAAGGTTTTCGGGCTGAATACGCTCAACCCCGTTGAGGAAGATTCTGCCCGAAACGGCTATGCCGCCCGACCTTGCCAATGCTGTCAGAGCCACACGCTACCTTTGCATCCGTGCATCGGGAACAGGTGGCTGACGGGAAGAACCTCGACTATACCATAGGTTGCCATTCTTACCATAGGAAACAAACAATGTAACCGGGATTCCTTTCTTGGTGGTGCAGATTTCATTTATTACGAACCGCCTGAACAAAAGGGTCTCTTTGCTACATATTCTGAAAGCGATGGCTATAATCATTTCAAAATTATACACATCATAACTGATGCCGTCAGTTTGCTTGATATACTTCATCGTATCAGTTTCGTTCAACTCTTTGTTCTTGTAAATTGCCTGTATCATCTTGCGGATATTGCAAGAGAACACCCCGAACAGGTCGGCTATCTCGAACTGGGTCATCCACACTGGGGCTGTCGGTACGGTGACCGCTCCCATTTTACTGATTGTTATTATTTCTCTGCTCATAATCCCTTTATTTTATGATGATTATATACTGTTTTCTTTCTTTTCGCCAGCCGATATTTTCTTTCTTCGCTCCATCAGTTTGTCCATGTCTTTGGAGATTTTATCATCGGTTATCCGTGCATACCCCTGAGTAGTTCTGATGTTGGAATGTCCCATCATCTTGGCGATGCTCTCAATCGGTATATCCGCTGAAATCAGGAAAGTTCCGAAGCTGTGCCGACTTTGGTGATAGCTCAGATTTTCCTCCTTGCCTATGGCAACACCCATCTCGTGGATGTCAAACCAAAGTGAATCACGGCTTGGGAGAGGAAACACGGGCTTCTCATCATCGGTTGTGTTGTACAACGACAATATCTGTTCCGCTATGGGATGTAAGGGTATGAAAGCCTCCACCTTTGTCTTCTTGCGGTTGATGCGGATATACCGTCTGCCCTCCGCATTCGTCCCGATATGATGGGGATGAAGAAGTTTGATGTCCACATACGCCAGTCCCGTCAGGGTCGAGAAGATGAAAGCCCGTCTTGCCAGTTCCATACGCTTGTCATACATCGGGGTGGAAAGTATCTTTTTGAACTCATCGCGGCTGATGTACCTGTGCCTTGCCTCCGGCTTCGGTTCATACTCCAAGTCCTCGCAGGGGTTCACACGGATAATCTCCTTATCGACTGCCAAATACAATAAACGATTAAGCCAGCACATACATTTGTTGGTTTGGGAAGAGCTGAAATTCTTGCACTTCTTCAGGAAAGCTTTATAGGACTTGCCAAAATCCTCCGTCACTTCTTCAAGAGGAATTTCCTTTTTCCCGATTGACGCTATAAAGTCCGTCAGGTATTTCTGATAATACATGGAGTGACGGTAGGAAGAAGTGGAATCTATTTCCTCGGAATGTTTCTTCAACCGCTCCCGTTCCCATTCACCCATTTGCAATAAGGTAGTCGGATGGATATTATTCAGGGAAATATGGTTCTTCAACATTTCCGCACTGACCACTCCTTGCGATTTAAGTATCTCGGTATAGGCTTCCTCAGTCAGACGCAGGTATTCCCGTAAGCGGTTGTTCTCCCTGACGGTCTTTATCTCATTCTTCCTGCCGTTCCAGTCTTCGGGGCGGCAATAGATACCTGTGCTTATGGCGGTCTGCTTGCCGTCAATGGTTATACGGCAGAGTACGGCGGTCGTACCGTCAGCCCTCACCTTGCTGCGGTTAATATATGGCAATAATGAAAATGTGCTTCGCATATTGTTGTTGGATTTATAGGGTTAGTTTGAAATCTTGTGTCGCCTCTATGAACTTGTCCATATCCTCGAAGAGTTTTTTCGGACTGACACGGGCATATACTTGAGTGGTGGAAATGTCGGAATGTCCCAGCATCCGGCTGATGGTCTCAATCGGCACACCCGCTTCGAGCGTTATCAGCGAGGCGAAACTATGCCTCGCCTGATGATAGCACAAATCATCCTTGATGCCAGCCAATGCCGCCAACGCCTTCATGTGTCTTCTAAGATTAGGCCAGCGTAGTAAAGGGAACAATGTGTCCCTGTCCTCACTGTGATACTTTTCAATCAGTGCAATCGCTTCGGGAAGCAACTTCACGCTTGCCCGATGTTCGTTCTTCTTCCTGCGGTATTTCAGCCACAACGCTCCGTTATCGTCCGTGTACAAGTTCTCATCGGTAATGGATATCACATCCGCATACGAGACCCCGGTATAACACCCGAAGAGAAACATATCCCTTGCCAGTATGTGAGATTTACGATGCGGTTCAATTTCCACATCACGGATTTTCTCGAACGATTCACGGCTCAATGCCCGTGGGGTTTTATCCGACTGCTTGGGCAGGGTGAAATGCTGGAAATGGATTTTGTCTGCATAGCCTTCCTTATAAGCCAGACGGCATATTTTTTTCAGTATGGCAAGGTGATGTCGGACAGTATCTATTGCATAACCCTTATTCTCCATAGCGAAAACCTGATAGTCATGGATGAACTGTTCCGTAAGCTGCCCAAATGCTAAATCCTTGACCTTGTACTGATGCCCAATGAACTCACCAAGTGTCAGACGCATATAATGATAAGTCGAGTAAGAAGTTTTCGCACGGTCAATACCAATACGGGCTTTGAGGTCGTCACAGACAACATCAGTCATTCGCATGAGTGTCATCTGCGTTTCCATACTTCCTTGAAAATGATTCTTCACATCGGTGGCATCGAAATCCATTTTACGGCTCACAAGGTTGTCAAAGGCGTTGTTTACCGCCAACAACAGTTTCTCAATCTTGGTGTTGGTTTCCACCGCCTCCTTGCTCTTGCCATTCAGACGGCTTTCACAGGGATTCCACAGTTCGGGAGGGCATGACAGCTTGCATCCGAACTGCGCCATCGTGCGGTTGACGGTAATGCGTCCCATGATGGGAGCCTTGCCCGACTTGTCCAGTCCGCTCTTTTTGAGGTAGAGCAGCACCTTGAATTTTTCTACTTTCATACGCTTATATTTTTAAGTGCAAATTTACTTGCCATATAAGCGTCCCTTGATGCGCAAAACACTGTGTATTAACGCAAACAAAACGGTGGGGATTTCTTTTCATCGCTTTCCGTTACCTGTTCCCGTTTCGGTAACTGCCCGGCTAACGGTTTGGTAACTGAACAACCTCAATATTCCGTTGTCGTTTGCATTTTTTCAACTTCGCAAAATACCGAAATATCGCTTATTCCTAACGGTTTACGTTTAATCTATACCTGTTCGCTGTTGCTTGCTTTGCCGTGTATATTCCACACAAGCCGCCACACCTTCGCCACGACCGTCTATCTCTGCAACGGCGGCACCATCGAGGCGCTCTCCAAGATACTCGGGCACAAGCACATTTCCACGACCCAGATCTACGCCGAGGTGACCAACAGGATGGTAAGCTCCGATTTCCGGGCGATCTCCGGCAACCTCGCCGCCATGCAGCGGAGCGTGCTGGAGAAGAAGGACAGGAAACAGGACGGGAAGCGGGTGCGCCGCTCCCTCCGGGAAACGGCTTGACGCCTTTCCCCGGTGCAGAATGCGGCAAAGGCAGGAACTTCCGATGCGGTGTTCCTGCCTTTGCTGCATTTCCCGATGCACACCCCCGTGCGTTTATGTTGGAGTTTTCCCCCGTTTGCGCTTTGGGCGCATGTCCACGTAGTTCTCCTCCAGCATACGCAGCAGGTCCGACTGGCGGTAGAGCGTCTTGCCCGGCAGCGATATGTAGGGGATCAGCCGTTGCGTGCGGTAGTCCTGCAACGTTCTCGGCGTGATGTGCAGCAGCCTGCACACATCCTCGCCCGTAAGATAGACCTCGCCGTTCATCGCCGGGCGGAAGTGCGCCGTTACCGTGTCAAGGTACCTCATGCCTTCCTCCAGTGCCTCGAAGTACGCCCGTACCTCTTCCGTGTCCCTTGTGATCACTTCCATCTCACTCGTCCTCCGTCATTTCCCGGCTCATGGCTTCCACGAACGCCTCCACGTCCTCCGTCCGGTAGTAAATCTTGTGGTTGATCTGGCTGTACGGCAGCAGCCCCCGGTCACGGTAGGTCTGCAATGTCCGCTTGCTGATGCCCAGTTTCTCGCACACGTCCGCCCCGTCCATCCAGTTCATCTTTTCGGGCGGTCGGTAGCGGGCGCAAAGCTCCCTCACGTGCTGCGAGAAGCTGCCGAACCGTTCCTTCATCTCCTCGAAGGTCTTTCTCTCGATGCTTACTATTTCCATTGTCCCGATACGTTTTTATTGTTATACTTCCCTGCAAATATACCGGTCTGTATATGTCCGTGTATCAAAACCGTACCGCTTGTCCTCGTTTTGCTTCACGTTTGTAGCCTTGTCACGTTCCGGGCGGTGAAAAGCAGGGAGAAGCTCTACATATCCGCACGCCCTTCCGCATATTTCCCGTCTCTTCCGCTTGCCGTGTGCCGGACATTTCGCATATTTGTAACCGACCAAACATCATCACTATGGACGAGGCTGTCTTTATCGCACAATACACCTTCCTTGCCACTCCTGCGGTCATCGAGGAGGAGAGCCGCATCTTGGGCAAGATCGCACGCCGCCTGCGTTGCGAGTACGTCATCCGTTTCGAGGACGACGGCAAGTTCTATTTCCTTTTGGAGACCCGTTCCGGCTACGAGGAGCATTTCGCCCGGTGCGGCTGGTACATCGTCAGCCAGACCGACTTCAACAGCCGCCTGACCATCGGCATGGGCTTGTATGAGAGCGGGAACTTGGCGGGATTCATGTACAGGCTCGATTCCGGCAGCGAGGACGAGGCACGTTTCTGGAACAATATCCTTGTATTCACTTTCTTCAATGACTTCCGCAAGGCGTTCTTTCCGCTCGACAACCGCTTTCAGGGATTCTTCCGCTTGGACGGCAGCTTGTGTTTATACCTTTATGACTATTGCCCCGTCCGCCGGAACGACAAGATTACTTTCGAAGGGAAGAAGGTGTCGAACGCCGTCTGGCGTTTCAAGAGCGGTGAGCAGACCGACCTCTTCGTCAAGCTCTTCTCCATCGCCGCCAGCCGCATCCGGGCGATTCAGGAGAACAGGCACCGTGCCGTACTGGTTCCCGTCCCGGCATCCACACGGGAGAAGCACCGCACCCGGTACGAGGCGTTCTGCCGCAAGCTCTCGGCGGACATGGGGGTTGCCGACGGGTACGGGGCGATAACCGTCGCTTATGACAGGGCGCAATACAAGGGCACGCGCGGGAACGGAGACCGCACCGCCAATCTGGAGTTCCACCCCGAACGGTTCAGGGGAAAGTGCGTCTTGCTCGTGGACGACGTGCTTACCACCGGGGCTACTTTCATAGCGCTGCGGCGCAAGCTGATAGCGCATGGGGCAAAGTTCGTCATCGGCATATTCCTTGCCAAGACCATCGTTTTCGAGGACGAGCGGAATGACCTATCCATAAATGACTATACAATTCCAACAACATCGAAGTAGTGTCAGTACAAAATGTACCAGCAGTATTTTTCCGCTATACTTGAAACGATAGCAGGCAGATGCGACAAAGCCGATAGCACTCCAACCAATCACCACATAGCCCGTAAGGATATAGTTTTCGGAAGATTCATAGCTCCAACTTAATCCTTCACAACCTATCGGGTAAAGTTCCGGATGCTTTGAGAATTGTATAGAATCAGCGACAGCCACCCACAGCAACAGCAGACAGCATAACCCCCACAATATCCTTAATACTAATCTTAATTTCATCTTGTTTGGTTCATCATTTCAGGTTATCGTGAATGGTCCAAGTCAATGCAATTTCAATTTCTGTAATTGCTTTTCCATTGTTGCACTTAATACATCCCTATTCATTAATCCTCTTACCTCTTTTCCCCAACCTTTAGCACCTCCATAATGAATTGTAACTCTTTCAGACCAATCCGATATGATTTTCTTCCCCTTTTCAATTTCACGTTCTGCCTGCTCTTCATTTCCATAATAATAATTTAATAAAACAATATCGGTTAATGTGGTCTTGTCGTAATAAATATTTTTGATACCCTTCATATATGCAATTAAATCACTAATCATTAACTGATTTCTTGTTAAAACGGGAACTTGATCATATAATTCATTTACAATTGTTTCTAAATTGTTCTCGTGCTCTTGCATGGAAAAACTATTTATCGCTCCCTTTTTGTTTAGTAAATAAGTGGCAGAAATCAGAGGAATGGTTGGAACATCTAAATCAACCATTAAGTTATATAAATGAAAACAAACCCGATAGCGTTGACTTGATAAACTTTCAAATTGCAAACCGGACAGAAAACAGTCATTTCGTTTTATTATGTGCATTGTTTTATACTTGGAAAAATCAGGAAAGAAATTGAGCCAATCGGTTGTTATTTTATTTTTATTCAATCTTTCAATCATACTTTTCAATTTAATTTTGGATATGTTGAGATCTGATTTGTCACACCCACTTGTTTATTATCAGGTTATCGTGAATGGTCTAACTTGATGTACCAGCCTTCCTTGACGGGCTTGTACAACGTGGTGTCGTTGTACATCCTGCGGTAGATCTCGTTCAGGTCGCCGTGTTCGGTGATGCGGATGTTCCGGCGGCTTCTCAATCCGGGGTCGTAAACGAAACTCTTGGATGTTCCCGCATCCACGATGCCGTGGGAATAGTACGGCATAACGAGGCTCACATATACCGAATCCGCCGTTTCCCATTCCCTGCGGTCAACAAGGACAAGACCGCATCCAATCTCTGACAACAAGGAATCGAGCTGGAGTCGGTCTGGCTTCAGCAGCCCATATACCGGAAGGTCTTGTTCGTCATTCGTTTCATGGGATGTATCGCTTTGCTCTGTTGGATCAAGTATAATGACCTCTTCCGGAGAAAGCGGCGGATAGTGGAAACTGCCTTCTGAACTCTCTTCCATGATTTCGTACACCTTGCGGAACGCCGTCTCGTGCGTGGCGAAGTGGCGTATCATTTCCTCGTCGCTCGGCGGCATGGGCGGTTCGCAACTCACGACGGATACAACCGCTAAAAACAGTGTTATGATAGATTTCTTCATTCTATTTATTGGGTATGTTGCTGATTATTCAAAATTCCGTATCTTCCGTCCATTCCAAAGAATCGACTGGACAAAGCCCGGTGTTTCTCACCTCGTACCACCCGGTCAGCAGTACCCTTATGCTGTCCGGCGTATATCCCTTGACCCATGTACATTCGACAAACTTCTGGCTGCCGTCTTGGATTTCATCAAAGGTGGCATGGTTCAATAGCCCTACACGGAACTCTCCTCCCATATCTTCCTCCCTTACCTGCATGACATAGACCGGTTGCCCGTATCGGGATGTGCGACCGTCCTGATTAATCAGATATTGCAAGGCTTCGCTGGGTACTTCCTGACGGGCTCCTACCGTGATATGCAGCGCAAGGTAATCTCTCCACCTTTGCGGAACTTCCGTCCGTGTGTTCTCCACCGGCTCTGCCTTGCGCCCGTCTATCCGCATCAGTGTGCTTGGCAACAGGTACATTTCGGCAATAATCAGAAAGCCGAGGGAGAACAGGAAGAAGTAACATCTGAAGGGGCTGAACCTGCGTCCCTCATAGTGCTGCATGACCGCTTCCCTTCGTGAAAACGGGTATATCCAGCCGCGCGAAACACAGTGATGGACTACGACGATTCCAACTATCATGGCGACTGTAAACCACCCAAATGCCGTGGAGCCGAAAAGGAAATGAGCGGTTGTACAGAATATCGGTTCATAGATAAATATCATGATGCAAAGCATCAGCATGGACTCCCCGTCGGGGCGTCTTGGCTCGCCCTTGTAATGCCTCTGTGCCATTTCTCCCAACCAGAACAGGTAGTCGAAGAAATAATAGCGCCGTTGTCGTTCTTGCTCCTTATAGTCCCGTTTCTTCATTCTAAACTTCTTGCGACTTTTTATAATTTTTATAGCGAATGTTTAGAACATCTTTCCATTCTTGACTTGGGCAGGCGTTTATTAACTGGATATATTTGTCGCCATCATCAATACGTATGACAGATTCCACCAGTTTTAATAAGTCCCACTGCAAATCATAAAAAGAACTCTCGGGAAAAATTTGTACCAATACTTCAGCTTCATCATATGATATGGGGAGTTGTATTCGCTCTAATAATTCATCATAAGAACGTATAACTTCAACAATGTTATCTGGGTCATTGATGCTTTCATTAGGCATACGACCTAAATCTTTCAACTGTAAAAATTCAGTTCTCATATTATTGTTTTTTAGAGTTCATGATGTCTGGCAGCTAATTGACCTTTATGGGCGATTGAGCTGCGTGTTAGTATTTATTTTTCATTTTGACCTATGAAATCAAAGATATTGTTTGATTCCTTTTCCATTTCCAAAGAACCCAAAGCGCCTAAATCATTTGAATATATAGAATTATCAGTGGGGTTACTGACATTTATGAAGTACCCTAAATCCCCATCTTGTCCTATCATAAAATAATTTGGCTCAAAGTCTTTTATTTGATATGTTTGATTTCTTTCCTCTAAATCAGAGTATGAATACAGACATATACCCGAATCATCCACCTCATACACATCACCATCATTGATTTTAGCCAGAAAATCAATGTAAAGTTGCGGAAAAATAATGTTGAGCTTTGCTTGAAGCTCTATAATCCTCTTTTTTATTTCTTTATTGTCGGCAATCATAACTTTATATTATTTATTCCTTGTAATTTTAAGAATCTATTCGGTAGTAATATTAAAATCTTGTTTATTTCTCCATGCTATCCTAAGATAATCACCTCTTATTAAACCTTTATCACGGTAATGTCTAACTATTTCAGAGGGCGACCAATCCTTGCCATCGGAAAATAATGTTCCGATTTCTATTAACTTTTGAAAAAGAACTGCACGCTTTTCTACATCATCAGTGGGCATAGAAATAGAATAGTATGGTTCTACTTTTTCAAATCCAATACTGATAAGTTCATTCTTAAAATTGTCATTATCATTGGCTATAAATATATTATTTCCAGCCATTTCAATAGCAATGACTTTATCTTGTAATTTTTCATTCATCATGTTAAACACTAATGTTTGGTGGCTAATCAACGTTTAGGTGACTGTTAATACCATCTTATAAAGGATAATCACGAACATTGCCAAAATCCTGCGATTATTTCATTGGTTGTATGGTGCTTATATAAATACAAAGCACCATATCCGAAAGGATAACTGCCAATAGTAACATCTTCACTATATCCGTCCTCGTCCATCGACAAGAAAAAAGAAAAGCCATGTTCCTCTAATTCTTACCAATCGAGCAAAGGCAACATTTCTTTAAGTTTTTCTTCATTCCCTTTTTTCAGAAACCTTGGTAAGATAGATAAATGCTTGAGTCTCTTAAGGTGTAATAGGGACGAAATATCATAATTCCGATTCTCGACTGTTACTCCAAAATGCAAATATTCAAGTTCAAGTAAACGAGAAAGCGGCTCCATGCTTTTAACGGGCTTACCAACTCCGCTCATTCCTCCATTAGATAAAAATAATTCCTGCAAACCACTTAATTCGGCTATCGGAGACAAGTCATAAAGATGATTAAGATCGCATATATAAAGAGTCTTCAAATTGGAAAGTCTTTTCAGAAACTCAATATTATCTATTCGGGTTATATAGGCAAGCACAAGAACCTGCAATGTCTTTAATGGAAATAAATCAGGAATATTGTCTTGGCTGTTACAGTGAATTTGTAAATATTTCAAATTGGGTAAAGAGGACAAAACATCAATGCGTTCTTCATCAATATATCCCAGTTTTATTGCTTCGATTTCATCATTATTCCTTAGAGCGTTCCAATTACTATAAGATAATTTGGTTCTCTTTAAAGGTGTAGGCAAGGACAAAATTTTAGTACCCTTGGGGACTTGGGATAAATCCCAATGTCCCCATACCTCACCTTCCAATACCCCTAAGTGTGCATTTGGGGGCGAAGGACATTTTTCTTCTGATAGGTAATTATTCCAATCCATATTTTCTTTTTGTTACAAGCAATTTATCCGTGACGTTCACTAATTCTATTTCGTTCGACTACAAATATATATCATAAGGACAAAACTTCGGAGCGTCCGGTCGTCTTTTTTCAAGGTATGCTCAAAAGCAGTTTTTGCGGGTGATTGTTTGGGCGTTCCCCTTCGGGTCGGGCTTTCCGCTGCAAGTCCTCGCTATGCTGTGGGCTTTCCCCTGCAATCCCTAACGTGGGTGAAAGGGTTTTCACTTTCTTGCGCTTGCACCTTGGCGCACGGGCTGTCCCGTCCCGGCGTCCGTTTCCGACAATTCCGGCAGGCTGCATGGCCGAAGCCGGACATCGGGGCGGAAGGACAAACGGAACACATCCGTCCGTGCCGTCACACGGGATGAAGTTCATCATCGGCATATCCCTTGCCAGACCATCGCTTTCAAGGATGAACGGGAATAGCTATTTCACTTTTGCGGTAATTTCATCTATCAGGTTTGTAATTTTCTCAATGGAATACTTTTCTATCAATCTTCTGGTTGCCGCTTCTGTCTTTAATTTCTCATTGATTAATTTTAGTTGGGGCAGATCCGATTGGCAGCATTCGTTCAAGTATTCTATTTCAGTGCCATAGGAGGTATATTTATAACGAGACTGCAAAAAATGCAGAAAGGTGTTGCGTGATTCGTTAGACAATCCCAAAATACTTTTTGAAACCTTGTCCGCATCAGCCTCTTGGAATATTGAAGTATCCCTATAAAGACGCTGTTTGACCGGGATTACATCATTCAATGCCAGATTCAGGCGTTCGCAAGTTTCATCCATTAGATCTTCCAGCATGACAGATACTTTGTTAGGGCATTGATCCAATCTTTGCTCAAATAGAGTTTGATAGTATCCAACCAGTACATTCAAAATTCGATCTGAACCAATATTAGAATGATTTCTTCTTGCACCCGCATGTACCTTTGAGCTACAATTCAACAAACCCTCCATGTCGTTGATACCTTCCATCAGCCTGTCTATGGAGTGCTTGCCTTGGGCAATGATGTCTTCCTCGGATACGTGAACAAGGTTGTCGCTATATAAAACCGATAGTATAGATATAATGACAAACAATTCTTTTAGATCAACGCTTTTATCCGCAAAGTAATACCGTACCGTTTCCTCGTAATGTTTCTCGTATTCTTCGTTATCCAGTCTCCAATAATCATACAGATAGTCCCAACTATTCAAACTTACGTCTTCGGCAGCAAAGTATTGCTGCAAATAGGTTGTGTCAAAATACCCGCTTTCCAGATAGCAGACAATTTCATTGACGATAAAATCACTGAAAATATCCAACCGCTTGCCTATCTCTATAAAACGGTATTTGGAGAGGATTTTTTCACGCTCCTCATTTTTCTCTTTATCCGGGAACATATTGTACAGGCTGTTGAACAGGCTCGCAATTTCGGTATTTCCACCCTTATACTCGCAGTAAACGGCGACAAAATTTGCCAATAGTGATGTTATGATAAGTTTGTATTTGGGAGATTCATGATAATGTTCCGGCAAAGCCATGATTATCCTGTGGTAATCGTTCAGACATTGCCGAAGGACTCTTAAATTATCGAATTTAGAGGCTTGGAATATCTTGATGATAAGCTCTTTGTTTTCAGACAATAGGTTTCTGTTGTTGGCGGATATTTCGCCAATGAAAAAATCAAGTGTCTCCTCTATATTCACTTTGATCTCGAAAGTGCGCCCGATGGTCTTTTCCTTGAAATCCTTGAATTTCAACTTGCACTTATCGTCCTCTTTTTCGGAAATCTTGTTCTCATCGCCAATGATGATGACCTTGCATTTACAATGTTCCGAAAAGTAATTGATGTATCCCAACAAGGTTTCCAGTTTGACATCACACCTTTCAAGGTCGTCAAAAATCAGAATCTTGTTTCCTTTTATCTCGGAATTTTCTTCTTTCAACAGTAAAATGGAGTCCAAGTCACAGGTTACACTTCCTTCATCCTTGCCATCACCGTCAATGTCGTATTTCAAAGCGATTTTCGAGGCAACTTTTAATACATTCTTAGCTAATTTCATTCCCTTGCTATATAGCCACGGGGATATTTCTTTGTTGATTTGTTCTGTAATTTGCTGGGTCGTGGTCAAACCATATAAAGACACATAAATAGGCTGCCATTTTAACTTGTCCGCATCTCTGTTGTTTTTCAGTTGCTCCATCCATTGACGGATGAAAAACGTTTTGCCGCATCCCCAAGCGCCTCGCAACATGATGGCATATTGCGGATCGGGTATTTCCGCATATTCATTTAAAAAGGTGAGTATGTTTCTATTCATAACCATGTTTATTAGAGGTTTCAAAGTTACGGAAAAGAGTCGTAATGTTCGGCAACCTTCCGCTTATTCAGTCGGTTTGCTGTTTGTTATCAACCTCATTTATTGTCAATTAATCTATAATCAATAAATTCTTCTAATTTATATTTCACTATTTCTTTATTTATGTTTTCTTGTAATGTATCTTTATTCATTAAATTTCTCATTTTTCTTTCCCAACCTTTTACTCCTAAAAAGCGAATGAGCCATGTACTATTATCCCATCTTGATATTATGCTTAGAGCATTTTCAAGTTCTTTTTCGGCTTTATCTACTTTTCCATAGTAAAATAGAAGAAGAATGATAATTTCAAACTCATAGGACGAATAATATTTATAGCTTTCTTGCTTCTTTATAAATTCTATAAGTTCGTATAATGAAAGAGAGGCTTTTTGAAGCGGAGAAATAGATTTTTTAATTCTTAGTGAAGCATCTCTAAAATCTTTTTCATGAGAACAAATGCGAACATAATCTCTTGCTCCTTTATCTGTTAATGAGGTGAAAACACTTCCCATTGACATGACAGGAGCAGCTTCAATCATTAAACCATGAATGAAAAAGGTTGGTTCATAATCTTCCTTAGATGAAGTAGTCCTTAGATCAAACCCACATAGAACTGGTCCGTTTCTCCGAATCAGTAACATTGGTTTGTATTGCTTGAAATCTGGAAATTCACTCAACCAATCTTTAGATATTACATTTTGGGACTTTCTATCTAATGTTTTCATTATTTTATGGGTTGATAATGTCCGACAGCGTTCCGCTTTAAGCGGTAGTGCTGTGTGTTAGTGATTCATTTATGTTCTCAATTTCCATATCAAGAAAGGTTACATACCATTCTATAAATGATATTCTTTGCCCATCTTTCAATTTCGGTACAAGTCCACTATAATCAGCTCGTCCATCAAACCAAATATGTCCTTTCTCATTTCCATTCACCACCAATAGAAATGTACATCCATGTCCGAAATGACTTATTTGCAGACAGCCTGCAATATGTGCGGTACTAATATACGCATTAACAATTTCCGTTTCCGGGTATCCCTCGTTCCAATTAAAGGAGGTTATCCATTCTTCATTCCAACTATCTTGATATGGGAATTTTTCATTCAAGGAAATATTAGGTTTGTCTCTTAATTTGAAATCAACAATAGCTTTATCAAGAGGCAATAATCCATATCCCGGTCCGAAACCACCATTTCCTATTTCAGAAATAAAAGTTCTGTAATCATCAGGAAGAGTTATACAATGTTTATGCTCAAACTCCTTAATATCTTCTTCAGATAGACAAGGATTATAAGATACCTCTTGTTCCTTTACTCCAAAAGATGCAAATTCTTTATGGCGTCTTATGAAAGCCAATTTTTCTAATATTTCCTTTTTTTGATTCATAATCACTGACATGTAATTATCTACGTTTCCCGCTATTATCTTCGCTCAATTACAAATATATATCATAAGGGCGAAACTTCGGAA
>OJPB01000314.1_pt1 | contig 32337 bp, 14 predicted proteins | sample 1598391 | NCBI WGS metagenome assembly OJPB01 (sample SAMN03922452, study PRJEB24848) | human gut metagenome | isolation source: stool sample | host: Homo sapiens | place: Germany | collected 2009-11
GTTCTTTCCGGTTGGATAAGTACTACCCTCCTTTTTGTTCAATTTCAGTTTTCAAGCGCAAAAAAGCCAGATGCAGAGATGAGTCTGCTTCTGACTTTATAAACCATTAAACTTGTTTGAAAAACTGTTATATATATAATACTCTATTTTTATTGTTTTGTCAATTTCTTTACATCCACTCCATTTTGAATTGCCGAAGAAATACTATTTAAGAAAATATAATTTTCCTTTACCTGTTCAGCATTTATTGGTGCTATGTTCGGAACCATTTTATTTTTATGATTCATGCTGTCCATGAAGTTATCAAAGCTGACTTCCGAACAAAATATCCAAAAATTGTTATCTTTATATACTACATGAAAGCCTTCTTCTATATTTTTAAATGCATAATATTGTTTTTCCATTTTTTCCATAGTACGGTCCAATGTGCATTTATTTTTTATTTTATCATCAGGAAGCAAAATACATACTCCAAAGAAACTCGGCTGTTTTTCTTTGTTGTAAATAGAAAATTCATAGATATCTATGGTTTCATTCATCAGGCAGCCAAAGTAGTGCATCTCTTCTGCCCCTGTATCAACATGTTCTTTGTAAAATTCCATCAGTCCTGTTTTGACATCTGTTTTGTTTTCATACACATATTGAAACTGTGGATATAATACAGGCATGATTCTATTTCTTAACCATTGAATATGTAATGCTTCTTTCTGACTTTGATTTTCCTCTGTAGTAAACATAATTATGATTGTAGCCACAAAAAGAATAATGATTGGCAGCCACAATCCAGCAGTTGAGGTCTTGAGTCCATATTTTCCTGATGCCACCAAAAAAAACCATAGCAATTCTAGTAAAAAGAAAAAAAGAAGAATTCCCATCCGTTTTTGCTTTCTCTTTTTTTTCATTTCTGGGCTTTTAAATGAGTGATTATAAGCCTGTACACTCAATTCACATTTCTCCCATTTTTCATCAAAACCTAATTCTTTATCCATTGTATTTCCTCATATCTTACCTGACTTGCTGTTTAATTTTTACAAGTAACTCTTTTGCTGCTGCATCTTTTTCAGAGATACTTTTTATGCCAGGAAATGTCGAATAATAAGGATTAACTCTTCCTCTTACTTTGTCCGGATGAGCTGCGAGCAATTTTAATAAATCGAGAATAACTTCTCTGCATCTGCCTTCTCGCATCATGGAGATATGCAGTAGGTTCCTATCTATATTTTCGATTTTTGAAAGATGATTGTAGATATCTTCCATTGTATCATAGATGTAATATCTTAAAATAGCATCCATATAATAATGTGCTTCACAGCGCATGGATTTTAAATTTTTATCAGCCGGAATGCTTTTGGGAATGAGTTTACCATTTTGGTTTTCTTTTACCTTCAATGAGCATGTGCATGTTTTATTGTAATGCTCACATACGCATAAAAGTTTCTCTGCATTGATAGAGTCCGGTGAATAGTCTCCAATTTTTCTGATTACCATTTTTCCCCCACAATAAGGACATTTTTGTGGTATTTCAAGATTGTAATAGGAGTTTATCTGTTTTTGAACAGCTCTTAATTGCTTTTTGCTTTTTGACTCGTTTTTTTTATATATCATTGACCATAAGTTCTCCTCTCTGCTATATCTATAGATAACAATAATCTATAGTTCGATGAACTGTCAACCCTTATAATTTATTAAGTTTACTTTAAGGAAAAGGTATCAAAATTAGAGAAAAACTGATGATTTTGTATGTTATGTAGTCATTTGTTCATCAATTCAATAAAAGTGTCTTTTGTTTTCTTCCCAGCGGCGTTTAAAAATATATATTCCTTTTTTCCAATTTTGACAATTACACTGTTTTTCCCAGCTAGTCTTATTTTTGTTTTAAGGTCAACCTCATACAAATCCGGAAATAATTCGTCCATTTCCTCTTTATATTGTATGAGATATTTTTTTCTTGTAGATTTAAGAAGATTTTTTACCTGATTCGTTTTGAGTTCTAATGCATCCGCAATATCTTTGCAGTCAATTCCAAATAACAACATATAAAGGAAGAGTCTTTGATTGGTGTAATAATTAATATCATATGGAAAGTAAGAGTTTAAATCTTCTCCAATTATATTTATCAGACCTTCTAAATAGGGAAGACATGGAGATAACCCTCCTTCAATTCTTACATACATGCCTCTGGAGATTCCTAGTCTATTTGCAACCTCTTCCTGTGTGATGTTTTTTTCTTTTCGAAGTGTTCGAATATAATCAACAAGACCTGATTCATCATAATTTTTTTTCATTTCATGTTTCTCCTGTTATTTTGTCTGCTTATCTTTTGGTAAATCAGCGAGAAACTGTAGGTGTTTTAAAAAAAGGAGGGGGAAAGGTATCCCCCTCCTCAATTACAGTTCTGTTTTATTCTTCCTCACGTTTTTTCTTTTTCGTTTTGTAAGAATAAACGCAGAAACCGGATACTGCGAAAAGCAGTAATACTGTAACCGGGATGATTGGCGAGTCATCTCCAGTTCGTGGTCTCAGCTTCGATATATCCGGATTATTATACCAGATAATCGGAGCTGCATTGGTATAGAACTTTGTAATGCTTACATATCGTTTTTCTGGTGACAGAATGTAACCTTCTGGTGCTCCTGTCTCCATGATGTAGTAATCTCCATGAAGAACCTGTCTAAACTCTGCATAGCCTTCCGGTCCAGATGTGGCAGTTGCCACAGGTGTTCCGTCCATCGTATACATTGTAAATACTGCACCTTCCAGTGGTTCAAGAGTTGCTATGTCAAGTTTGCTGATGGCAACGACTGCAAAATCATCAACCATATTTACAGCATTTCCACTTCCACCCTCTTCTAAGCCTTTTGAGGATACCTTGATTGGGTATTTCATTGGGTTCAGCGAGTATCCGGATGGAGAGGAAATCTCCTGTACATAATAACTTCCGGCAGACAGATACAGGGTTAATTTTCCATCACTGCCTGTTGTTCCGCTTGTTACCAAATGTCCACCTTCTGTGTAGACACCGTACTCCGCTCCTGGAACGAACTCATTGTTTACATTACGTTTGATAAGTTCAATCGGATACTTGGACGGTTTGGATGGTCTGCTGCCACCTCCACCGCCACCACCACTGCCACCGCCAGAAGGCTTTCTTTCATCCTTCATGACTACAGTGTTGACTGAACCATCTCTATTGACTGTGAATGTGATGCTCTCAGCTACTAAATAGCCGTTTGGTGCTGTTGTCTCGATAAGAGTGTATTCCTGACCCGCAATCAATTTTCCGGTGATTTCATGAGGTTTATCTGTAGAAACCCATTCCTCAATCACGTTTCCGGCTTTATCCTTGATTTGCAGATGTGCGCCAGGAAGCTCCTTGTCTGTTGTGATGTCAACCTTGCTGATTACAACCTTTGTAGGTTTGTCTTCCATAACTACAGTTGTAATCGAGCCGTCTTTGTTTACAGTGAACTTGATATCTTCTGCATAACCGTATCCGTCCGGAGCACCTTCCTCAATCATGGTGTACTCTTCGCCAGCAATCAGTTCGCCAACGATTTCATGTGGCTTGTCTGTGGAAATCCACTCATCCACGATGTTACCGTCTTTGTCCTTGATGACAATATGAGCACCCGGAAGTTCTTCTCCAGTTGTGATGTCGGTCTTTGTGATGGTTACATGAGTCGGCTTATCCTGCATAACGACCTTGTCAATCGAGCCGTCTCTGCTGACAGTAAACTCAACTTCTACAGAGTAAGCATATCCATCCGGAGGTCCAACCTCAATCATGGTATAGGTTTCACCCGCAATCAGTTTTCCGACAATCTCATGTGGTTTATCTGTGGAAATCCATTCGTCTACCACCTGATTATTCTTATCCTTAATTACGATATGTGCGCCTGGAAGTTCCTTATCTGTTGTGATATCGGTCTTGCTGATAGTCACATGAGTCGGCTTATCTTCCATTACCACCTTATCAATTGTTCCATCCTTGCTGACTGTAAACTTAATTTCTTCTGCATAACCGTATCCGTCCGGAGCACCTTCCTCAATCATGGTGTACTCTTCGCCAGCAATCAGTTCGCCAACGATTTCATGTGGCTTATCTGTGGAAATCCACTCATCCACGATGTTACCATCTTTGTCCTTGATGACAATATGAGCACCCGGAAGTTCTTCTCCAGTTGTGATATCGGTCTTTGTGATAGTTACATGAGTCGGCTTATCTTCCATTACCACCTTATCAATTGTTCCATCCAGACTGACTGTGAACTTAATCTCTGCTGAGTAAGCATATCCATCCGGAGGTCCAACCTCAATCATGGTGTATTCTTCGCCAGCAATCAGCTTTCCAACAATCTCATGTGGCTCTGTGGTAGATATCCATTCTTCTACTACCTTGCCATCCTTATCTTTGATAACGATGTGTGCGCCAGGTAATTCTTCTCCGGTTGTAATGTCAGTTTTGTGGAATACCACATGGGTCTTCTTGTCTTCCATTACTACCTTGTCTACAGTTCCGTCTTCGTTTACAGTGAACTTAATTTCTTCTGCATAACCGTATCCATCTGGAGCACCTTCCTCAATCATGGTGTATTCCTCACCCGGAGTCAGTTTTCCTGTGATGATGTGCGGTTCTGTTGTGGATGTCCACTCATCAATGACTTTACCATTCTTGTCCTTGATGACGATATGTGCGCCCGGAAGTTCTTCTCCGGTTGTAATATCAGTCTTGCTTAAAGAAACATGGGTTTCTTTATCATAACCGCCAATGCTGTCGATAGAAGCGTTTTCGTTCAGTGTAAACTGAATCTTGTTGCTTTCACGGCTCTCTCCATCTGTGAAGTTTGTTGTCTCAATTAAGAGATACTTTCCTCCCTTAACGAAGAGTTCACGTTCTGAGGTATCCTTTACATTTCGTGTAAATACTGCAAATGCTCCGGTGTCCTCTGCTGCAACGCCTTCTGTGTTACGTTCCGTAAATACTTTCTGAGTTTCATCAGGAATTCGCTCAACTTTGTATTTTACGTTTTTGTAAATGTTGCCAGGATTAATGACGATGTATTCATTGCCAGCGAGGGTAATGATGTCACCACTTCTCATTTCTCCGGTTCTGCTGCCTGTGTACTGATAGATACCCTTTAACTCAGCACCAAGCTCGCTGTAGAGTCTGATACGGAAGTTGGAGGTTTCTCCGGCATACATTTCTTTACCGGAGCCTGTCAGCTCGTTATATACAGTCAGTTTGTTCGGCTGCATGATAGGTGCAAACTTGCTGGTACTGAATGTCTTTGTATTAAAGGAGATTTCAGCATCTACGCTTATGGTTTCCTGAGACCTATCATCTACCTGTGTGTCAAAGGTTACATATCCGCTTGTGGAAGGAGCAACATCCTTCACTACCCATGTAATGGTATCTCCGGATACTGTGCCACCGTCCTCTGCGTTAAGAATCAGTGCATTGTTTACTTTTGCCTTTACTGTAATATCTGTCTTGATATTCGCTGTATTGACATAAGCAATCGTGTTAATTACTACCTGTTTCGGGTCCAGAACATCTCCATTGACTCCGTTGCGGTTTTTAATCGTTACCTTCGGATTCTCCGGATTTACATTGTTTTTGATGGTCTTGTAATTTACAAAGGAGTTTGGAGTAAAGTGCTCAATCTCCGTACCATCAGCCCAGTAAAGGGTCAGGTTCGTAGAACCAACCTGTCTGGAATCTACAACGTATTCGCCACTTTCATTGAAGTTCACACGCTTGGTGGTCTTTTCTGTGGCTGTTCTGCTTCCGTCAGAGTAACAGGTGTACTCTGTGAAGGTATAAACCTCCCCGCCTGTTAATCCATCTGTATTTAAGATGGTGTGCGGATTTCCGTCAGAAGTCCAAGAAGCAACTTCCTGTCCGGATTTGTCAGTTACTACCATTTCAACCTTGGATACATACCTACCAGTCAGTGTTACAGATTCAATGGAATCAATGTCCAGATTGTCTGTGTCAAGATACTGGCTTTCTGGTGTGATGTAGTTGACTGTGATAGTATTCAGTTTATTGGTTACACTCTGAATGCTTCTGCCGTTTTCGGAAATCGTGAAGACGATAGGCTTCATGAGGTTATATCCCTCCGGAGCCTTTAACTCCTTGAGCAGATAGCTCTTTCCGGCTACTAAGCCTTCAATCATGTGTCTTGGCTCATCTTTTGATGTAGTCCAGGTATCCAGTGCCTTTGTCTCATCATAGATGTAATTATCTTCGGCATCTTTGCCTTCTACTTCATAGACTGCCAGGACAGCTCCTTCGATGAATGCTCCTTCAATTCCATCATCTTCCAGATGTGTGAAATCTCTCTTCTCAATGTAAATCTTGGTCTTTTCGTTCTTAACAGTTACGTTCTCCGTTGCGAACTCACCATATTGATAAGAAACTCCACCCTTGTCCGGGTCAAACTGGAAGGACTTAATCACTGCACTTGCAGCAAATCCGTTCGGAGGATTCACCTCTCGAAGTTTGTAGGTGTACGGAACGATTGTTCCATCCTGTGTTACTTCTCCTACAGGAAGGTCTCTTACGGTCACAATACCGTTTGTGTCACTCACATGTTTCTCAAGTACGACATCTCCAGCCTTGTTATATGCTTTCAGTTCGAAAGTTACGCCCTTTAACGGAGCATCATTCATATCCGTCTTGCGAATAATCAGTTCTCCAAGGACTGGCTTATCAGACACACGCACAAACTTGATTTCCTCGCTGCCAGTATATTCAATCTTCACTGGCTCAAAGGTTGTGTAGTAAGGCGGTGTTGAAAGCTCGGCTAAGTAGTATGTTCCATCTTTCAATCCGTGAATGGTATGTGGCTTTAAGTCTCCCTTCTCGTAACCATCCGGAATCAGACCATTTACAAAGTCTGTATCCGTGTAAGTCCCATCATTTCCAGATACCCATGTGGTAATCAGATGTGCTTCATCCTGTACGAATGTACCATCATCTGCTGCCTTGTAAAGTGCCAGTTTTGCACCCACGAGTTCATCTTCTTTTCCTTCGGATACCTTGGAAATTCTGATTGCGGTTGTTTCGTTGATGACTGAGTAGTACTGTACGTCTACCATATCCTTAACGGTAATGACGATGTTTTCTGCTTTCGCATATCCATCCGGTACAGTGGTCTCAACCAGTACATAGGTGGAATTGATTGGGAGATAATCAAATCTCCTGTGTCCATCTATGGTTGTGTATGCATTTGCATACTTGTTGATGGACGGAAGTTTCTTATAGTCGAACTTATAGTCAAACTGATAAGTTGTTCCGGTCCTGTCTGCGGACTCCTGATAAGCTGTAATTTCTATCTGCTTACCATCGTTTGTTTCAAACAGCATCGTTGCTGTGGTCGGGAATTTCGTAGCGGATGGTTTTCCGTCTACGATAGAGCCGTCAATCTGTGTATGGGATACATACGTTGCTGACTTCTCATTCGCCCACTTGATGATGTTCTCATTTTTCTTATTGGCATTGTATGCTGCAAGGAATCCCTGTTTGTCTTCCTCTGACATACCAGCCGGGAATGTTACAACATTGTTTGCTACCGTTACAAGTTTTCTGTCTTCCAGTACCCATGCATTATCATCTGTGGAACTTCTCTTTGCAGTACGTTCTACAGACCAACGAATGGCTGTACCTTCTGTTGTGCCATATTCTTTGTACATGGCTTCAAACTCGCTTCGGAAACCGGATTCCTTATCTTCTCCGGATGTGTTTGGATAGTCTTTCAGATTAATGACATCTGTATAATCTGTCATGTCATCACTCATCCAGGTATCCACTACATCAGCCGGATTGTAAGTTCCGTCTGCATTGCCTTTATAAAGGGTAAAGCCAGCTCCATTTAACAGTTCCTTGCCCTTGTCTGTCATTTCATGCTTGGCAACCTCTACCTTTGTATGGTCATCCTTCATAATAACAGTCTGGACTTCTGCGGTGTTGCTGATATAAACCTCTAACGGCTCTGCGGTTGCAAATCCATCCGGAGTCTCAAGTTCTTCTAACAGATAGTAACCTTCCGGTACACCTTCTAAATAGATAGGTGCAGCTTCCGTTGTCCACTTCGCTGTCAACTCCTTGATGCTGCTTACCATACTGTCTGTTGCATAGTAGGTAATCGGGTCCCCATTCGGATTCTCACGAACCAGATAGTAACCCTTCGGATAGGTAATAAAGTCTGCGGTATATACTTTCTTTGCTTTGTAAAGAGCAATGATTGCATCCGCTACCTGTCCGTATCCATAGCCATTCTTACCTTCAACGGTTGTACCTTCCTTTAATCCGGTCTCCATGTTGATGATGTCGAATGTCTGCTTGTCTGTACCGTCAATCTTGGAAATCTCAACTTTGGTGGTCTTATCTATCATGCTGGCGTGATGCATTACATCCGTTTCATTGACAGTGATACCTGTTGGCATTCCCTTTAAGTAGCCCTTCGGTACTTTTAACTCTTCCATGATGTAGTGTCCGACTGGTACTCGTTTGAGTACGTCAGGCTGTCCATCCATCGGAGTGGTGTCAAACGGGTCATTTGGAGTCTTGTCGGATGTTACCCAGGTATTCTCCAGAATGTAGTTTTCTCCCTGTCTATGCCAGAGATTCTTCTGTGTCTGATGCTCCTTGGTTTCATCTCCATCAAATAACTCGTCATGGTCGTTGATTCTGTAAGCTGCATTGTTGTACTCTTCCAGATTGTCGGAATCCTGATATCTGACAAAGTCTCCGTTTCTGTCATAGAGTTCGGTTCCCTTATCATAGGTTTCGTCACTTCTCTGGTAGTAGTTTACAAGACCGTGTTCATCGTATGTCGGATTCAGTTCCTTGTTGAACGTACCATTGTTATCGTCCACCAGAACATCATCATTCATATTCTGACCATTTTCGTTCTTGTTTACGGTACTCTCCTTATGGCTTTCTTCTCCGGCAGCAGAGTCCCATGTTCCGGTAATGTAACCGGATTCGCTGTGCTCGTAGTACGGCTTTTCTTCATTCGGAATGTCATGTCCGGAGTTATTGGTAACATCCACAATCTCATCCTCATGATATCCGTCTACGTTTTCTCCCAGAGTTGCAATTCTGGAGGTGGTAATCTTGTCTCTTGCGATAATGTTTCCAAACTCATCTCGGTGGATGTTGACAGCCCATACAAGGACTCTTTCGCTTCCGTCCGGTTTTTCTTCCGTAACGTATGCCATGCCTGTATACGGGTCTACCTTGGCATCACGGTTTCCATCTCGGTCAAGATGATATACCACTGTGCCTTCTCCAACCGTTATGGTCTTATTGATAGCGGAATAGCTGATTTCGTTGAAGTCTCCACCAACAAACTCTAAGTATGGGATTCCACCCTTAAATGCATAGATGGAATACTCGGTATCTGTCTTTGGATGATTCTTCTTATCAGATTCCAGTACATCAATGGATACCTTATCATGGTCTTTATTGTATCCGTACTTGATTTTCTTGCCATCTACATTATCAACGGAAATGACTTCCAGACTGTCAAGGTCGTAATACAGGATATCTGTATCCGGTCTTTCAATCGTCTCTGCTGTCCAGATGTTACCTTCTGCCTTAATCGGGTTCTGGTTCTTATCTACGCCAGCCGGATATTCAAGGACATATTCTTTGCCGTCTTCATCTTTTTCTTTTACGAATTCGACTTTATTTCCGGCATATCCCTGTTTTACATACATTCTGCTGATATTGTTGTCGGCAGTTCTTTCAATCACAAGACCTTCATATGCATGGTCCTGTGTGTCACCGGAAAGTTTGATTTCCAGTGCATCAAAGAGGGTCATGGTTGCTCCCGCAACATATCCGTTGGCATCGTCTGCGGTCTCAAGGGTCTTCGTCACGAAACCATATCCGGCAAATACCTTGCCCTCATAGGCTATCTCAACGTTTTCTCCAGCATTCTTTCTTTCTACCAGATATTCCAGAGTACCCTTCTTCCAAGCATACCCTAAATACTCTCCAGCTTCATTGTATGCGTACTCTAAATCCGGATTGTTTCCAATCTCTGCTAAAGTGCCGTCTACTCTTCCACTGACTTTGTATTTTACGGTCTTATCCGGTGTAGTGTTTGCTGTTCCCTGGCTGGACTCTTTGACTTTCTCAACAGTCAGCTTAATAGGAGCGTTTTCTACATTGACTCTTGCCACATTTACAATATCCTGTGGCTTGTTTCCATTGGTAGTCGGATTATCAGATGGGTACTCATACATGGCTGCAAGAACTCTTTCATCCTTATTCGCCTGTTTATAATATGTAACCTTGTCTGAATATACTTCTACAGCAATAGGTTTGCTTCTGGTGTAGCCAGATGGTGCTTTTGCTTCGCAGATTACATAGACACCCGCACCTAACGGCTGTGGTGTTTCAATATAACCTACTGTCTGGTTCTGGTAAACCAGATTGGTATTGGTCTCCTCATCCTTCATCTTTCCGTCAAGGACGGTTGAATAGGACTTGAATGCGACAGTCTGATTTCCTTCGGAATCTCCAAGGATAATCTTTTCAGGCTCTTCACAAATCGGAGTGCCAGCCGGAACAGTTCCCGTATAAAGATTTCCAGGTCCATATTCCTTTCCGGTCAGACGGTCTATGAAGGAGAATCGTCTTGCGATAGGCTTAATGTCTGTTGCACACATGGACTCTAAGAATTCCTTTGTTCCGGAAATCAGAGTGTCCTCTTCATAGAACATAACTTCGCCATTGCCATCCTTCGCATCATTTCGCTTTGCAGCATAGATGTTGAAGATTGCTCCATCATGAAGGATGTTTTCATGGGTTTCGGAATCCAGCTTCTCAAGTCTTAACTTTGTGGTAAAGAAACGGTTGCGGAATTTCGTGTAGTCATATCCCTTATAAGTGCTTTCGCCGTTTGCCTGTACTACTGCATCTGCTTCTTCATCCGCAGTGTCATTTGGTGCTACTACAGTCCACGGAACTAACATTGGTGCGTATTTGCCATCATAGGCAATCTGCTCGCCCTGCATGGTCTTTACGTTATCCTTATAGAAGAATCCCGGTCCGTTATCCTCTGTCTTTGTTCCACCTGTGTACTGTACTTCATTTGCCGTTCCCGCATTTTCTGCTACGGAACTGTATCTGTAATATTTGGATACTCCAGTTCTACCACTCAAACCTTCTGTCAGATAGTAAGGAACATTTCCTGTCGTTCTGTCATCCTGTTCGTTGTAGTAGTTCTTGTACGGTTTGAATTCACTCTGGGTCAGTGCGAAGTAATCTCCGGCAGCAGCTCCCGTTACGCCATTATCAATGTTGTCAATATCCATTCCGTACTTGTAAACCTCGAAGTCACCTTCTGCATTTCTTCCCTTGATGAGATGAAGTGCTTCCTCATTAAATCGGATTTTGTACTTCTTCTCCATGTCTGGCTGTGTGATATTCGCATCATAGTTATAATACGGATTGGTCACTTCCGGAGAAGCCTGTGCGCCATCGTGATTTTCATAAACAGAAGGAAGGATTACTTCTCTTGGCTTATCAATCTGATAGTGTTTGTTCTTAAAGTCTTCTAAGTGGTCATATCTTGGCTGCTGCTCTACTACCACATATGTACCATAAGGCAGATACTGGGAGTTTGCAAAGTAGTAGCCTTCGCTGTCGTTTGCTGCATCTCCGTAGAGAGTATTTGCTGATAAGGTTGTTGTATCCTTATCCTTGCCACCGTTTTCTTCACTATCCCATTCGATGGAATAAATTTCATCCATATCATAGGAGAAGAATGGCTTCAAGTAGTTCTCTGCTTTGATGATTGCATTGCGGAGTGCTTCATCATACATTTCGTCTGAATAAGGAACACTTCCGTCTTTGTCTTCGTTCTCTGCTGGGTTGTTTGGTACTTTCTTGATTAATTTTGCAATTTCATCATCCAGATACCAGTCAATCGCAAACTGTCTTACCTTGTCAGAAACCTTCGCATTTTCAATGGTCTTGTCCGTGCGGTTTGCTGTGTTTCCGATAGGCTGCCATGAGGTGTAGGTCGGGTTTGCATCGTCCCACTTATCATTGTTTGCAACTGCTACCGCATCAAAGAACTTGTCGTAATTGTAAGCCCTGACCATTCTGGTAGAAGCATTATCTTCCATCTTGACTTCAATGGTCTCCAGAATAGAAGTATAACCATTATTCTGGTTTTCATTGATATATCCGTCTGTGTAGCTGTACAGAGCGTCATTGCTTACGATTGCATCTTCGGAATCCTTATAAAGCGGATTCGTCACATGAGTTACTTTGGTATAAATCTTGTTGACCAGTGCCGGGAACTTCTTATTTCTGTCAAGGACATCAATTTCATTTCCCAGTCTGTCTTGCCAGAGCACATTTCCGTCATTGTCACGATACAGGCGTTCCAGGTTTGACTTTAAGTAAACCTTGAAGCGGAAGTTATCCATCTTCTTGGCTGGAGAATTCTTTCCGAATAAACCGCCAAAGGTTTCTGTGAACCAGTCTTCGTGTACTTCTGTGTAAGAGTTTGTGTTATTGTAGGATTTTTCATCAATGTTCTTTGTAACTTTAATCTTCTGTGCAATAATACGCTCTTGCACCGGATTTGGTGAATTGTTTGTATTTCCATCTTCGATGAGGTCAAACATTCCACTGTAGACAAGTCTCTGATTCTTAATGTAAGACTCATCCTGATTAAAGTCCTCAGAGGTATGCACACTCGCACCCGCACCGGAAACTCGCATGATGTAAGCGGAGTTGCTGATAGTCTTTCCTACTTCATAGCCCCAAACATTGTTTTCGCCAATCTTGTCGATGTCAGCCTGTGTAAGCTGGGTTCTTCCATCGTCAATGGCAATCGTAAAGTGGGATGACTTTACGCCACCTAAATCAGCATCTTTTGCGCCAGCATGTAAGGTGTACTGTTTGGAAATCGGGTCATAAACTACATAAGTGCTTCCTACCGGGTCTTTTACGGCTTCCTTAGACGGAACAACCGGAACCTTAGAGGTATTGGTAGTAGACTGTTCTACCTTCTGGTCCTCAAATTTCGGAACATAAACTTTTCTTCTGACTTTTTCATGTCCCACCCAGTTGCCATTTCCATCCTGATACCAGTAATCATACAGGGTATCTCCTGGAGCATAGCAGAGGTATTCGTCACCTGACATGGTTGACATAAGGTCTTCTGGCATTCCATTTTCATTAATTCTGAAATCTGGAGCAAAGACTACTTTTGCTTTGCCATTTGCACCCGGAATCTGAACAACCTGTACCTGGTCTCCTGTATACTTCCTTAATACATAGCGTTTGGTCTTTTCATTAAGTTTGAATAAGTATCCGGCAACTGCATTGCCTGTATCATCTAACTCATAAAGAGTTGTCTTCTTCGGACTCATTCCAACTACAATGGTTACTCTTGCAGTGTTTCCTGTCATCTGGATGCTCTGCAAACCACCATAAGTGTAAATGCGGTTTGCAATGTAATAATCCAGAATCGCATTGATAACGGATGCGTTGGTTGATACATTGCTTACATTGATAGTAACTTCTGGCATTCCATATGCACCACCACCTGTTGCTTCATCGTAAACTGGGAAATCTATCTGGGAATAAGAACCAGTTGCACTGTCTTTTGGTGTATCAATTCCCATGCTACGCATCATCTGTTCAAGTTCGTACTTCACATAGCGGAAGTTCTCTTCTTTATCTACATATGCTGCGTTATATTTTCCTGTATCAGATGGATTGGCAGTTGTGCCTGTTGCTTTTTTAGCTTCAAATCCGACTCCAACATATGGAGATGGAATTAATGTTGCATTTGGATTTTTAATCGGGTTTCCATCAATATCTCTCTTCGGAGTTGTGGAATCTTCCGCTGTCATGTATAACGGCTCTTCTTTTGCATCTTCCCATGTTCCACCAACCGGAACCTGGATGATAACATCCTGAGTCTTTACATCGTCAAAGTAGAAGTCCGCTCCTTCTGGCAGTCCGTCAATAACAACATTGAATCCCTTTGTCGCATTGTTGGAACCTACCATGATATCAAAGAGGTTTTCCCTGTTTCCGTATGCTGCGTTTCCTTCCGGGAATGTTACGACATGTTTCATCTTCTCTTTTATCCAAGCACTTCCTTCTGGATGTGTTTTGGAATCGTCAGTGTCTCCGTAATCATTCCGGTTATCATCAGTTGGGTTGGTTACTTCCATATCCTTACCTGTGATGGAAAGCTCAAAGCCTTCGGAACGGGTAAGCTCTTTAATATAGTAGTTTCCAAGAATCAGAGGTCTACCTATCCAGTAGTCTCCATTTGTGGTTACGTTGTCTTTGTAGATTCTTCCGGTCTCTTCCTCATCGTATTCTTTCCTATAAGTATCTGCATCATACAGGTTCTTCGGATATTCCTTTCCGGTATATTCGATTTTTCCTTCCTTATAGTTATAAATGCTATGCGGTTTCTCTGTAATGGTAAGGAATGAACCATCTCCGTTCTTGTCCGTTGTGGCAACCGCCACAAGGTCATTGGCATCAAAGATAATTCCTGTTCCTTTGACTACATTTCCAGAATCGTCTCTCTGTGTATCCGGTCCATAGATATCATCCGCTGCGAACAGTCCGTATACAGCACCCTCTAAGGTTGAGTCACCCTGAGTATCGCCATATGCATCATAGTCTGGATTTTCTCCGGCAGCCAGTTGCATATCTTTCTTGTTAAAGTGAATTTGTCCTGGTACACGGTGGTCATAAACTTTAAAGCTATGTCCAATATTGTCAGCGGGTCCTTTATCGACTTCCGGCTGAGAATCAACGATTGCCCCATCAAGGTCAATGTATCCACCCGCAGCTTCATAGAATTTGCCTGGGTCTGTTTTTTCAAGTGTAAAGGTAACACCTTCACGCTCATAATCATAGGATGTCCTCTGCGGTCTGTCTGTATTGGACGGCGTTGCTTCATCTTCATCTAAGAGTCTGTCTTCGTCAATGATGATATCATCTTCTGCAATAATATCTTCATCTGCGATAGTTTCATCCTCTAAGACGTTGTCCGGTTTACTGGTTTCTATCTCCGGTTTTCCCGGTTCGCTTTCTTCTGCTACAGGAGCTTTTGTCTCGGCAACTGTAGGTTCTACCTTTTCAGGTTTGCTCTCTTCCGGTTTTTCCTGTTTTGTTGCTTCTGTCTCAGCTTCCGTTTCGGCAGCAGTAGGTTCTTCCCTTTCAGGTTTATTCTCTTCTGCTACAGTTTCTCCCGGAATAGCTTCTTCTGGTTTTTTTGCAGATACCAATGGAACTTTTCTCGGAGAAACAGAAATGCTGATTTCTTTCGATTCTTCGGTTACTTCTTCCTTGACCTGTTCCTTGTTAGATTCAGTCTCGGCTTTTGCTTCTGTCTCAGCTTCCGTTTCGGCAGCAGTAGGCTCTACTTTTTCAGGTTTGCTCTCTTCCGGTTTTGTTTCTGCTGGTGTAGGTGCAGTAGGTTCTTCTTTCTCAGGCTTGGTTTCTTCTACTGGTTTTGTTTCTGCTGGCGTAGGCGCTGTTGGCTCCTCCGTCTCAGGAACTGTAGGCTCCACCTTTTCCGGTTTGGTTTCTTCTGCCTGACTTTCAGTTTCCTCTACTGGCTTGGTCTCCTCTGTTGTCGAATTAACTACATCGTCAATCAGGAATTCTTCATCAACATATTCTGCATCAGAAGGAGTTGCTTCTTCAACTTCGTCATACTCTGCAACAATATTGATTTCGAATTTGTTTTCTTCTACAAACTTATCCGGAAGACCAACAAAGTTGCGTAATGCATTGACTATCTGTTCGCCCCAGGAAAGTTCATATTTTTCAGTAAGATACAATCTGCTTTCAGTGTTTGAATCAGAAGATTTCTTTCTACGGCTTCCCATGAAAACTCTTGCATTTTCTGTTTCACCTTCTTCTCCACCTTCTTCATCCTTGTTTCCTCCACCAAGAGAACTATCTGCTTTTCCTTCTACAATAATATCTGCATTACTGCATTCGGTCCACTCAGCTTCCTTTTCTGCTTCGGAAGAAGCAATGGTTACAATTTCAATAGGAACATCATCCGGATGTCCGTTTGGTCCATGAATGATATATCCATATCGTGGGTCAACCTCTCTAAAGGTGTAGGAATATCTCAGATTAATGAAATTCTCATATGCCTGGTCTCTGGCTGTTTTACATCCAGAGCCTTCAAATGCTTCTGCTTCGGATGGTTCGGTTTCAGAGCCACATTCCCAGTGATGGAATGTTCCATTGCTGTCAGCAGCAGCCTGGGCGCATTCGTCAACGGCTGCTTGCCACTCTTCCATTAACTGAGCATATTCATCCGCTGCTTCTTCATCTGCTTCGGCATCTCCACTACTTTCTGGTTCTGGTGGAATCGGATGTCCGTCACAGTATTTGTGTGCAAAATCATAGAAACGTTCATCGTCATGGCTAATATATCCATTTTCATCCGTTTCCATGTCCTCTTCAAAAATCAACCAGTTATCCCATGTGGTCGGGTCTTCTCGCATCTTGCTTTCTACGAGTTTTCCATCCGTTTCATCATCTGTTCCAATCTGGTCCTTGTCTGGGAATGCTTCCAGAACTTGCCAAATAGAATCTTTCAGAGGATGTCCGGTTTCGTAATCATATTTTGTGAGGTCTACTTTATAGTGGCTTTCAAAGGTTTCCTTATGTTCGTAAATCTTTACAGAAATTGTGTCACCTTCACCTAAATCACTACCTCCACCACCCGGAGTTGGTTCCTGTGGCTCTTGTGGTTTCCATTTGGTTGTCATGTAGAACTCAGGATATGTTACTTTCACTTTACCAAATGCACGGTAAAACGGCTGAGACTCTTTGTTCTTTGCATCATCAGTCTCGAAATATTCAATTAATCCAGTTACATTTAATACCTTAAATATTTCAGGATTATATTTAACTTTGAAAATAACTTCTCCCTTTTCCAAAGATGCAACTGGATATTTTGTATCCGGGTCGATAACTGTCCATGTAAATGAGTAATCATCATATGTGATTTGAATTGGATATTCTCTATCTCCCGCTGGTCCTGAAACCTTAACTGGAAAGCCTTCTATGGTACAGTATTTTCTAAATGTAGCCCAATCTTGTAATCCAGCCATATCATAAAGTTTTTTGGCATCAAATTCTCCAGGACCGGATTTTAAATAATCCATAGAAATAGCATCTTCTGGTGTTCCATACTTGCTGACGGAATTAAAAATGTCCTGTGGGGATTTACAGCCAGCTGGAATATTTTCAAGCTGCATAAAACCGTCAGTTGCCATAGTATCAATTCTTGCATTTCCACCGTTGGTTTTTCCGTGTGACCAGGCAACTTCTTTTGCTACTTTGGTGTTTCCATCAAAAGGTTTACCAAACATAGCTTCTATGGAATGGTCATCAAATTCATCATGAATTTTGGTATAGTTTCCATAAGTTAACATATACGCCCAGAATAAACGTTTATGCTCGATGGAACCCTCCGAATAACTGACATCATTATCAGTTTTATAATAGTCATACTCAGATTTGGCACTGGCTCCCTTTTTCATACAAAGAAAATCGGTGATTGGCTGATTTGGCATATTTCCGTTGATATCGTAATGCCCATCCCCACTGGTAGATGTGTTAAAATTCATATGAAATGCATATGCTGTTAAGATATCAGGGGGCAAATGAGGAATCACAGACATACTGAGAGTCACTGTCGATAAAAACAGTGCCAACCCTCGTTTCAATCGTCCTTTTTTCATAAGTACCTCCATGTTTCATTGTTTTTATGTCGATAAAAACTTTAGCTGTAGGGTGCTTTTGGCACGATACGTTTCTACGATGTATTATGATACACTTTCTTTTTCATATAAATTCCTCCATGTATTTTTAGTTTATATATAAAAACGCTATTGCGTTGTTGACTGTAGAGTGTCTATGGCACGATACGTTTTATTCTGTATAATCTGTATACAGATTCACTGTGGTCAGTTCATCTCCCAGGAACAGAACATAGATTCCCATTGTTTTGTCTTCATCTAAAAACAATTCATAGGATGCCGAGTCTTCATCACTACTTATTTCATCTAAAACAGCAGCAACTTCTTCTCTGGTAGATTCTGCATTAATTCCCCCATAGAAGGTCACATTTTGTCCACCCCATGACATACGGTCCCAAGTGAAAGAAACAATATCTCCTTTTGTTGTATCAATATCATCATCACTTCTGTTCTGGCTGATTTCCACTGCAAAGAAACTGTTCTCTCCTTCTTTCCAACAGGCACTTCCTCCTGTTCGCTCCCTTTTATATATTGTATCTAAATAGGTAGACTGAACATCAAACCCCGCATCTACAAATTCCTTGTAGCTGATTGGGAGTTTTAAGGTTTTTCCATCAATCGTGATTTCATTGTAATGTTCTTTGAAATCCTCGCTAATGCTACTGTTTTTTGTTTCCTGTACAGAGTCCTTCTCAGTTTCCTCTACGGTCTCTTTATCCGACTTCTCTGACCGTGCAGACTCTGTAACTGTTTCCTGTACGATTATGTTTTCTGTAGATGGCTTCTCTTCTTTTGCACATCCACAAAGAGATGCCGTCAGTAAAGCTGTCAACAAAATTACTTTATTCTTTTTCATAATACTCTCTCCTCTTGTTTTCATATTCTGTTCTATTTTTTTCTTTAAGTTGTATTTCATATGTCTTCTTTATACCTTAACCATTCCATAAGATGTGCATTGAGTAGGTTTATTATTAGAATTATCCCACAACTGAAAATTTTCTTTTAAAATATCCAGAGCATCTTCACGAGAAATCATCTCTGGGTACTGCTCCAGTCTGGAATAGAGATAACACTCATGTAGTTCATATGTCACCTTACAGTCTGTTCTATGTAACGGAGTCATTTGATAAAGATGCTCTTTATCTATGCTACAATTAAATTCTCTGACAGGTTGTTCTCCCTGTTTGAAGAAAATTTCCTTCCCTGTTTTGGAATCAAAATATCTATAAAGAAAATACAAATCCAATGCTTCAATATGTTTTCCTTTATATTCAAATCCTTTTAATGGTCTTGGTAAAAACAATGCTTCATATGTAATTCTATATTGATTCATATATCTCCTTTTGACTTTAAAAGTACCTATACCACACTACTTCTTTTTCAGTAGTAGACATCAATATGATAGTTTTCAAATTCAGTGTGTTGTGTAAGTATTCCATTTACGTTCATAACATTCTTTCTTCTTTGGCTTTATATCTTAAACTTTATTATTAGATGAAATTGGAGAAATTAAAAAGACAGCTACCAAATAAAAATATTTGATAGCTGTCTCGCTTTTCCCTTATCTGTATTCAGATTTGAAATCAATGGCAATCTTATCGAAAACTGTTCTGGTATTTCCAAATTTTCTTACCTGTGCTTCGTCTGGCATGGTGTATCCTGTGTTATAACAATAATCTCCAATTACCTGATATTTGTCTTTTGATGTATAATTAGAGGTGTCTGCCCCTGTCATTAACATAGTGCGATAAATCGGATTGTATTTGTACACATCTGCTACAGTAAAGTACTTATCCTGTGTAGTAGGTTCATTTGCAAGCCAAATACCATCCACTAAAAACAATGGATAGGTATGCCCGATATCTCCCATTTCAAAAGATTTAATTCCAACAGCATAGCTTAATAACTTAGCAGCTTCGGTATATCCTTGGCATACAGCCTTTCCTTTTACAAGGCAACCATATGCCCCATAGCTTACAGAATTGGACCAACCTGTAGTATCTGCTTCGTTTGCAGCATCATGGTCATAAGAAGCCTGATGGATACGATTACAGATACGAGTGGCTTTTTCCAAATCAGAAGCATTTCTCCAGTCAAAGCTATTCATGAACTCCTTGACTTCATTTAAGAGTTCTGTTGTTTCTGGCTTGTCTTTACTCGTAATATTAGCCTCGTTATAACCTGACAAAATAGCCAATACTGCTAAATTATATCCACCTGTTGGATTAAGCATGGTAATATCTCTTTCCTCAACTGCTTTTTGAGAGATGTATGTCATTCCTGTCATTCCAGCCGGAACAACACCTTCGTTAATCACATGTGCTGGTTGCCAATAAGGAACAAGATCCCCATTTTCAACACCAAAGTACTTTTCCACCCTACCTTTTAACGGAAATTCGTCAGAAGAAGTTGCGGTAGCATTGTTTGCATTTTGTGTCTGGATAACACCATCAACTGTCCACTGTCCATCTGTATTAACGGTGTATCCATCTGGAGTTGTGGTATTTGCATACATGTTCCCATTAGAGTCGAAGCAATAGGATTTCCCATCAATCCACTGCCAGTTATTTGTTATATAACTGCCATCATCATTCTGGTACTTCCATGTGCTTCCCTCCTGCTTCCACTGTCCTGCAAATGCAGTAGATGAAGCCAACATACTTAATGCTGCGGTAAGGGTTACGACCTTAACAAAACTCTTTCTCATAATTTTTCTCCTTTAAGCGTTTTATTAAGGTCGCAAATCCTAATACTCCGCTCCACCAGAGAAAATAATGATAACAAATTTTGTTAATTTTTTTATTCTTTACTCATTTATTATAACATAAAAACGGCAAAAATGCTACCTTATTTTTAAATGTAAGAAAGAAAACAGACTTTCGTAAGTTTCCTTTATTTTCGGCTTTTCTATCAAATATTTTTATTCGGTTTTCAATGTACTGTTTACAGAAACTTCTGTAAAGAGGGGAAACGGGAATCGAACCCATATAAACATTTTTGTTTTCTGTCAAAAGCCAACAGTCCCCTACCTTTTTTTGAAGGAGGGGCAAATTGCGTTCTGCAACATGCCCCTCCTGTTTGACCTATGTAACTGCTATTACGGAATTATCTTACCTGAACAACTCCGTTTACAGTCCACTCACCATTCTGATTTACAGTCCAAGTACCTGTACTGTCTTTAATGGTTGTGTTTTTCATGAGTTTACCTCTGAAACCGTCTGATACCGGATTGAAGTAGTAGCATCTCTGCTTTCCATCTGCACCAGTAATCCAGTTCCAGCCTGTATACATACGTCCAAGGGTATTATCGGATACATTGTGAAGGAAATAAACATTGCCATCTGTATCTGTGAACCATCCAGTTACCATGAAGCCATTTGCATCAAATCTGAACCAGCTGAACGCTTCCTGTCCCTTTGATGTATCAGCATACGGATTGAAGATAGCAGCCCACTTATTGGCTGTGTTGATATTTCCAACCTTATAGTTCCATTTTCCGCTATTGTTTTCGTTGAATACCCACTTGCCATCCTTGATTACATAATCAGGTACGGAAGCACCAGGACCAGTAGCACCAGGACCGCCAGTTGTGGAGCCACCAATTACATGGCTGCCACCACCGCCACCGGAGGAGCTACCGCCACCGCCACCACCGCCACCGGAGGAGCTACCGCCGGAATAGGTGTTGTCAGTAACTTTGATATTTAAGGTAACAACGCATACATCTGTGCTTTCTCCACTTGCACCAGAAATATTGACTTTTGTTGTTGCTGTGTACGGATAAGACATTGCTGGCTTCATCCACTCTGCATCTACATTTAATACAGGAGCGATTGTTCCATCCTTTGCAACAGTCAGTGCTGCTGCGTTAGATGTTCCATAAGTTACAGCTGCCTTGGTATCCGGATATGGAGTAGCAACAAACTTCTTGGCATCTGCACCCTTCCATGTGTAGGTAGGACTGCTTCTTCTGCCGGATTTAATGAGTTCCATATTGTAGGTTAATGTGTCAGATGGAAGTTCAACACAATTTGTCTTGAAATTCAGAGTCAGTACACATGTATCTACAATGCCGTTGTAAGTAGCTGTTACGTTTACAGTTTTGGTTGCTGTGTAAGGTGCTTTTGCCATTGCATCCTTAATCCACTGAGCATTTTCATTTACTGTAATCTTACCATCTACTACTGTTACTGCATCTGCATCAGAGGAAGCCCAAACAACATCCTTCTGCTCCGGATAAACGCTTGCAACAAGGTTTCTTGCGTCAAAACCATTTGTCTTGGTTGTTGCAGACTTAATATCTCCAGCCTTGGTGAAGGATAAGTTGTAATCCATAGTCTCCTTATCTAACTCAACGCAGTTTGTTACATAATTTAAAGTAACCGTTGTGGTTCCCTTTACACCGTTGTCGTTTGCAGTTGCGTAAACTTCAACTGTTTTGGTTGCTTTATAAGGTGCTTTAACCATAGCATCCTTAATCCACTGAGCATCCTTATTAGGAGTGATGTTTCCATCCTGGTCAATGCTTAATACATCCGGGTCAGAAACAGACCATGTTACGCTTCTGTCATATGGCTCGTGTGCATCATCTACCGGACAATCAGGATTTACAGTGCAGTCAAGGTCTGTTGTTTCAAATCCATCATATCCCTTGATTTCGCTGTTGATGTCTCCAGCCTTTGTAATAGCAAGGTCGTAATTTACCATATTCTGGCTCATAGAAACAGATTCCGGATGAATTACAGTTTCATCAACAGTAACAAAATTGAGTGTTACGTTACATTTTGCAGAAACCTCGCCATGAGTCTGGTCATCTGCAACAGAGGTAATTACTTCTGTCTTTGTTGCGCTTCCGTCCAATTTCACATACTTATCTTTTGCACGTTTCTGATTATCAGCCTGGATTACACTCTGAATCCACTGCGGGTTGGAAACTCCATCTGCATTGTAACGTGCGGTAACTCTACAGTTTTCACTGTGGTCTCCATAAGGCTCAAGAACGATGATAGAGCCAGAGTTCTCATCTCTCCATGTGACATTCTTATTGAATGGTCTGCTTGGATTAAGAGTTGCGCCTAATACAGAAGGTTCATCACAGAAGATAGTTTCAACTGGCTTAGTTCTGTCTCCTGTCAGTTTTCTTGTGATTGTGATTACAATATCACTCTCGCTGAGAACCAGTCCTTCTACTCTTCTGGTTGTGTTATCAATAATCTGGAATGTTACATTAACACGAGTGTTTGCTGTAACTGCCTGATTATCTACAGATGTATCCGGATTTGTAGATGCAGTTACAATGGCAACATCAGAATATACGGTGTTGTCAATAGCATTTGCATATCCGCTGTCAATCTGCTCCTGTACCTTCTTATTAAGAGTGGTTGTAATAAAGTTGGACTTCATGTTCGGCATTACACGAGCATCTTTTTCTGTCCAGTTTGTTGTATCTACATTAGATAAAACAAGAAGATTTTCATTGTCAATGGACCATTTTACAGTCTTATCATGAGCACTGCCTTCTCCATTGTGTTCTGCATGAATGCTTACAGGGTCTGGAGTTACGGACTGGTCAACAGTATCACCAATATACTTGGCAATCAGTTTGCCTTCCTGATTGTAAACTGCTGTAGTAATCTGCGGGTTTTTTCTGTCTCCCTCTCTCGTCTGAACAACTTTAATGGTTGTTTCCGGAGGAGTCATGGTAAGACCTGTTGTAACCTTGATGTATTCTACATTCAGCTCTGTATCAGCTTCCGGCATGGTAAAGGTATAATGACCGCCATACTGATATGTCATATCAATAACATCTCCGTTTTCGTCAGTATATGTAGGAGGTTTTACCTTTCCAGGTTCATTTTCATCGTATACCATCTGGTAACGATTGCCGTTTCTGTTCTTTGCTGCGGTTGCAACTTCAATTACATCTCCATAGGCAACAGCAGATGGATTATCCATATCAATCTGCTTGTAGTAAGAGTTAGTTGTCTTGCCAATTGCAGTTAAAGTAGCTACATCTGTGTCATAGCCAGTGGCTGTTGCTGCATCAATTCTTGGAATGGATACCAGATATCCTCTAATTGGAGCACCAAAAGAGTTTGGAGCAAAATGGTCAATTTTGAAATCACAACCATCCCAGTACTCTTCTGTAGAGAAGGTGTTTCCAAGTTTGTTGATTACAATGTGCTTAACAGCAGCTTCCAGTTCTTCATAGAAGTAAACATCCTTCTGTTCTTTGTCAAGAGTTCCTGCTACTAAATGGAAGTTGCGTCCATCATTTGTCCAGTAACCAATGTGAGCATCTGTGGTAAAGGAATTATCTTTATCAATGTTGCTTCCAAATGGTTTTTTTGCCATAGATGCGTCTGTGGTAAACAGATAAGCAAAATTATCGCTCTTTCCAGTTCCGTAAGAGAAGTTATTTGCACCATCTCTTGTACCGAAGAATGTTCCTTCTCTGGAAGCTCCTCCATTATTGCTGTTTGCAACTGTTCCATCAAAGCGAGCAAGAATAGTGTTTCCGCTTTCATACTTACCTACAATACCACCAATAGCCCTGGAGCCGGAACCGCCAATAGTTCCTTCTACCATTGTGTTATAAAGGCTTGCACGATTCTGTCTTCCAACGATACCACCAACGTAACCCTGTCCCTGAATACGATTGGAGCCACCATCATATGTGCGAACAGAAACATCAATGATATTCGTATTCTGAGCATTTCCGGCAATACCACCTACATAGCTTCCATCATCTGTAGCCTGAATGGTTATTCCATCTGCAATACAGTTTTCGATGGTAACTGTTCCAGCTTTTGCATTTCTATCTCCTGTCACCTGTCCGGCAATACCACCAGCATCTCCGGTAGAGGAAATAGAACCTGTTACTGTTACATTATAGATAATAGTGTCTCCCTCAACAGAGCCAGCTAAGATACCTACATTGTCTCCACCCTTTACGCCACCATCTGCATCTACAGTTAAATTGGTAATAGAACCGCCTTCAACCGCACCAAAAAGACCTATATTATTTAATGTATGTGCAACATTAACTACTTTAAGACCGCTGATAGTGTTTCCAGCACCATCAAAGTTTCCACGGAATTTATTTGTTACAGCTTTTCCGAGGTCTGCTTTGTTCTGATACCATCCAATCGGATTCCAACTCTGTTTAAGATTTCCGATGTCAATATCCTGTGTCAGAACAAAATATTTTCCAGCAAAATCATTTCCAGCTGCAACCATTTCGGAGAGTCCCATCAGGTCTGACAGCTCAGAGATTTCATATGGAGCAGCTTCTGTACCGTCTCCATTCCACTGAGTATTTCCTGTCCAGCCAGTCCAGAGGTCTCCGGTGCTGCTTTCTAATGTAGCCATTCCGGAAAATTCATGATATGCTTTATTGACTCTGTTTTCATTTTCAGCATACCATTTCATAAAAGATTCTACGGTTTCATCCTCTTCGTCCGTGGATTCCATTAATTCCAGAACCCAGTTCCAGAGGTCTTCGGATTTCACATTGTCAAAGAACCATTCCGTAAAATCAGATGTTCCGATTTCAGGCATATTCTCAAAAATGTCTACCGGAGTTGCGTTAGAAGGTGTTCCAACTGGAATCTCTTCCTCTAACAGCTTGTCATCTTCGAGAATTTCTTCATCAAGAATTTCTTCATCTTTTCCTGATTCAGTTGTTTCCTCAGTTTCTGCTTCGGTTTCTTCCTCGGTTGTTTCCTCAGTTTCTGCTTCGGTCTCTCCCTCGATTGTTCCCTCAGTTTCTGCTTCGGTCTCTCCCTCGATTGTTTCCTCAGTTTCTGCTTCGGTCTCTCCCTCGGTTGTTTCCTCAGTTTCTGCTTCGGTTTCTTCCTCGGTTGTTTCCTCAGTTTCTGCTTCGGTTTCTTCCTCGATTACTTCTTTGGATTCTTCCTCAGTTTCTTTCTTGGTCGATTCTTCGATTTGGGTGTTAGTTGGTGAAACTGATGCAAACGAAACCATAGCATTTTGAGTAACCATAAGAGCAGCCAAAGACATTACTGCATGACGGCGCATACTTTTTCTGAATGCCTTACGGTTAAGAATAGGTCGTTTAGCCATTTCATTTTCCTCCCTGTTTAGTCTTGTGGCATTACGAATGCTGGTCGTACTCCCACAGTGCTTGTAACTTTCAACTCTTCATCCTCTGTGTCAATTTCCGGTTTAATTGCATTCGGATGAATGTTGCCATTTACCAAATCCACTACATAAACCTGTTTTGTCTCATTGTATTCGCTCGACATTCCCATTGGATTTCGCAACCAATAGGCTTTTGAAAACGAACCGTACTGAGATTCCGGGTTTTCTGTATCTGAGCCATTGAACTTCCAAAGATAGTCTTTGTACTTCAATGCTTCATCCACAGACAAGCTGAATAGTTTTCCAGTCAGTTTCTGATTACCAATGTAAAATGATTTCAACTGGTCTTCATCGAGTTCGCTGAATCTCTGTTCGCTTGTTGCGCCCATGTAGGCATAATCCACTCCAATATTAATGGTTTCACAGTTGTAAAAATCATCACTGGAATTATTCAGCCATTTTTGGACTTTCGAATACTTATAGTCATTTGAGTTTCCAAAATTAACGATTGGACCCGGATAGAATGTATAGTCCATTGTTCCATCCAGCTGTTCTTCATATACATATTCAGAACCAGTATCAGCACCAATTACGCTGGTGCATAAGAATAATGCAGCCTGTTTGTGATTTTCTGTTCGGTCTGAATAGTTCTGGTCAATACACTCGAACATGTATGTGTTCCCGTCAATTTCTCTTGCAACGATGTCACCCAAATTCCAGTGAGCAGATTCTGCAACACCCGCATCCGGTTTTGCCAATAATATTACTGGTCTAATTCCGTATGTTTCTGAGTCAGGGTCTACAACTGCATTTTTTGTGCCATCTGTTGCTATTCCAACAAGGGCTGTTTCTCCCGGCTTGCGTACCAGGTATGCACTTGTATTTGGAATCACATCTTCATAAGTTGCTTGCTGCGCTTCGGTCAATACCATTGCATAATCCATCTCAACGTTATCGTCTCGCTGAATCAGCATTAAGGAATCTCCATGAATGGAGAATTCATTTTTAAATCCGAAATGGAAGTACCTTCTTACATTCGATTCTTCGTAGTCCAGGCTTCCATATCCGTTAAAGTCTGATAAAGGAATGGCTTCATTGCTGATATACAGCATTCCACCTTGATAATCTTCATCAATGCATGTGAAGGTCAGATTTCTTTTTGTCCCGCCCTCAATCGCAATGTCTGTTGATATCTGACTTCCTAATTGCTGTTCAAATGTTCTAAGGTCACATCTGTCGCAGACAGAATCCTTGTCTTTATCAACATGTCCCAGAGCTGGCGTAACGGTTTCCATTTCCATTCCGCACTTTTCGCATTCGTAAGTCTGTTTTCCTTTACCTAAACAGGTTGCATCAAAGTCTCGCACTACCGTCCATCTGTGTGTACATGTATCTGGGTCATAAGACCGTTCCACAGACATCCTTACTATGTAATAGGTATCTTTGCCAATTGTGATTTCATCCTCAAGAAGATTCGAATACACCACATTGTCGTAGACATTTGGAATTATAATTCCATTTGGCTCAAAATTCTTTCCTATTATATAGAAGATAACCTCCCCTGTATCATCAAGCTGTCCAATCATTGTTCGGACACGGATATCATTATCCTCCTGATTAGATACAAGGAATCTGGAGTTTGAGATATTCTCTTCGCTCTCTCCTGTAATGGCAGATTCATATTCTTTGGCAGTGGTCATCCATTCGTTTAATCTGTCTTTTTCAGCCTGTTCCGGGTCTTCCGGGTCTGGCAGAGTTTCTGTTAACTCATACTCCACATAGTAAATTTGGTCTCCCGGTCCATACACAGTAATCTCCATCGGAGGTTCTGTAACAGCTTCCCATACATCAGAGCCGTCTATAATCCGACTCATATAGTTAATGTAGAGAGTCCCACCTTCCTTGATTTTACCATTTCGTTTTGGAGCCAGTTGGATGTTGTTTGTTTCTGCATCTACAAACTGCACTTCCCAATTTACTTGTGCTTCACTAGGAGTTGCCACTTCTGGCTGGCGTTCATAGTACACATTCACATTTTTCCGGTTCATTGTCAAAACGAAACTTTCCGGCTGATTTTCGCAGATATCATATCCGTCAAATTCCAGGTGGTCAATAGTTATGGTGCTGCCTTTTTTTGCATTTCCAGCCACTTCGCTCAATACATATTCTGACTCTACATCCTTATATTTTACAGAGTAAGAATAGGTTGCTTCGGATGGGGTTGCCACCCCTGGCTTGTCTGGTTCAGTTGGTTTCTCTGGCTCAGTAGGCTTGTCTGGTTCAATTGGCTTGTCCGGTTCAGTTGGTTTCTCCGGCTCAATAGGCTTGTCTGGTTCAATTGGTTTCTCTGGTTTATTGGACCCACCACCACTACTTGAGCCACCCGAACTGTGTGAACCGCCACCGCCACCGCCACCACCACCGCCACCACTGGAACTGTGGTGTGAACCACTGGAAATTATTCCTCCCCCTGGTCCATAAGATGGCATTTCTTTCTTGGCAATGGAAGTGTTCCATGTCCCATCTGCATTCAATGTATATCCATCAGGAGTAAGGCATCCGGCAAGCATGATTCCATCTTCATTGAAATAGTACCATTTTCCATCTGTGTGCTGATGCCATGTATTACGATACATCAACCCATTTTCCGAAAAACAATACCATTTTCGGTTTGCATCTTGAAACCAAGTATTTACAAGTTTCGCAATTTCTGGATTCCATGTTCCATCTGTTCTTACTGTATATCCATCAGGAGTTACAGTGTTTGCAAGCATAGCTCCTGTTCTGCCAAAATAATACCATGCACCATTTGTGTGCTGAAACCATGCATCTGTCAACATGGCTCCAGAAGAAGACAGATAGTACCATTTTTGGTCTGCATCCTGAAACCAGGTATTTGCAAGCATCTTTCCATCAGACATTAAATAATACCATTTTCCGTCTGTATCATGATACCAGCCAACCGTTTTCACGTTTTGGTCATTGTAGTGATACCACGTTCCGGTTGCATCCTGTTTCCACGTTGCAGCTGCAACAGTATTAGAAGCTATCATGGTGACTGCCATGGCTGCCGCAAACCATTGCACAGCCTTTCGCTTCACCCTCATTTCCCTTCTCCTTTCTTTTTTCTTCGTTGGTTTAAAATCAGTGTTTTAGATGCCTTTTTCGCTGATTTTTCGACCATTTTTTACAATCTTAATTATAATCCATTTCTTAATAAAATGTCAACATTTTAGAACAATGTTTAATTTTTGTAACATGTTTTTCTTTCCATTTTATTAAGGTCTATTGTGATTTTTCTTTGTTACGGTCATTTGTCCATCAAGCAAGAACAATTCCATAAAAAAGGAGAGCCTGTGCTATAAACAAAGCTCTCTTTTTTATTTTTGTTTTATGACACAAAAAAAGAAACTGCTCTTTCATATCATGCAGTTTCTTTTTGTTTTTTTATTTTTATATTAATTTCATGTTTTACTCATCAAAAAGTGAGCCTAAGAACATGCCTTCTCCAAATCCACCAATTATCTCAATTCCAAGCCACAGAAACATTCCTATAAAAATGAAATAATACTTTACTAGAGTCAAGATAAATTTTAAAATTTCCATATAATCAATTTTGATTTCCTTCATGTTCTTCCCTCCCTTTCTATATATCTATAGATATATTATAGCATTTCCCTTTTTATTTGTCAATTTAGTCTGGTGAACTATTTAACAGAAGCCCACTACCTTTAGATGGTGGGTAATTCACTTACTTAGGTCTATGCGTTTTTCCCCTTCTTCTTCCTTTTTGGAATTTTCATATTCGTAAAAAACAATCTCATCTTCCGGATTCATTGTCTGTTTTAACATTTCAATTCCATTGCAATGAGCACTTATGACAATAATAAGATTTCCGTCCTCTAAAAACATCCTGCCTTTTTTTACACGACTAATCCATGGCATTTTCATTAGTTTCTTCGTTTCACTTGCAAATCCCTTCCATGGATATGGTTTCAGCGCAATTAGTCCGGTTCTGCTACGAAAATTTTCTCCAGCCCTTGTCGGAATCCCTTCTTCTTTTAACAATTCATTTAATTTATCCGTCATCACTTTATATGCATAATCATCATTTTCTAAATCTTTTCTAAATTTATAAATCATATTTTGTATTCTCCAATTTTATATATCCATGAAAATTTTATTTGTTTTAGTCCAAGGGAGAAAAAGCATTATTTCTTATGCAAAAACCTTTGGTCTTTTCTTTATTTTATCCTGTTTTGTAACATAAGTCAAGGCTTATGTTATGTTGCAAATTTTATACTCTTTACTATTTTTCTAACAATCAAATATTATGTAAAAAGCAAAAAAAGGAGTTGCCAATGGCAGCCCCTCCACATGTACTTAGTCTTCTTCCAGTTGTTTTTTCAGTTTTTCCAACTGCTCCTTTGTCAGCTCTGTAAACTCCATGATTTCTTCATCTGACTTTCCGGAAAGAATCATTTTTGTTACTTTAATACCTTTTTCGGCAGCTTTTTCTTTTTCTTCCTCTAAAAGTTCTTCGATTCCGTCTTTCATCAACTCTCTAAATGCTTCACACGCTTCAACCTCTCCTTTCAACTGTTGATTGCTTCTGCCAGAATCTTTTCGTATTCCTTCTCCGTGTTAGTGACCTTCCGAGAGCTATAGCTGTAGAGTGCCTGTGGCACAATACGCTTTCGGATATTTTCGATATTCCTACATAGAAGGAAGAAGGGAACTGCCATTGGCAGCTTCCCTTCTTAGTTTCTTTATGCCTTTTGAAAAAGTTCTCTCTTCAACTCAGCTAACCTATCTTCGGATATTTTAGAATACTTCAAAATTTCTTCATCCGGTTTTCCGTCAGCAAGCATCTCTTTCGCAAGTTCATTACGTAACTCAGTACGCTCTTCCATTCTTCCCTCGTCAATCAACATCTTTCCAACCTGTGTCATAGATAACACCTCCCTGATATGATTCCTCGTTTTTTCATTGATTACCTTATCTGTAAATGCCAGAATCCCAGACAATACAAAGGATTCTATGTCCTTATCCGGAATCTGTCTTGCCAGTTCTACACTTTCCCTGATGGCTGTCTGCTTTTCTTCGTCTCTTTTGTAGGTAAGAGGAAGCAACCGTATCGGATAGCTCTGCTATCCTTTCTCAGAAGGTACTTCTGAGAGCCATAGCTGTAGAGTGCCTGTGGCACAATACGTTTCTTTTAATCATTTTAGCATACAGCTACCTATTCTTCAAATGCAAAAAACAAAAAAGAGGAGCTGCCAATGGCAACCCCTCCACATGTGTTTAATCTTCTTCTAGTTTCTTTTTCAGTTTTTCCAACTGCTCCTTTGTCAGCTCTGTAAACTCCATGATTTCTTCATCTGGCTTTCCCAGTAAGCAAGGGAAAAAGCTGATTTTTGGGTATTTCCACCACTCTATTTATCTCTATAATGAGTTCCGCACTGCATAATTTCTATACTGTCTCCATCTATCCTAAACACAATTCGATTCTTCTCATCAATCCGAACACTCCAATATCCAGCAAGATTCCCGCTAAGTGGCTCTGGCTTTCCAATGCATTGATACCCGTTCCGGTCAATGTCTGTCAGAATCTTATTAATTTTCTTTAGGGTTTTTTTATCTTGTGTCTGCCAATAGAGGTATTCTTCCCACGCTTCATCTTGCCATAGTTTTCTCATTCCTTAACCTCTATCAGTTCGTGTTCTTTCAAGGTGCTCTTTCCAGAGCGTATGTCTGCCACACGCTTCTCCAACTCTGCGATATTTTCTCTACTATAAAAGGGGTCAGCAGATAATTCAAACGGAATACGATTTTCCCTTACAACTGTTTTTAGAAAAATATTGATTGCAGAAGACATACTCAAGCCTATATCATCAAATGTTCTTTCTGCGCTACGTTTTAATTCATCATCTACACGCAAACTAATCTGTGCCATAATCATCACTCCTTTTTTCTTTATTATACAGCATTTATATTCTTTTTGCAATACTTTTTATATATATTTGCTTTTATTTTCACTACGTTTTAATCGTATCGGATAGCTTGCTATCCTTCTCAGGATGGAATCCTGAGAGCCATTGCTGTAGAGTGCCTACGGCACGATACGTTTAGAATATCCTCAACGTCTGTCTCAGAAAGTAAAAAGAGGAGCTGCCAATGACAGCCCCTCCACATGTACTTAGTCTTCTTCCAGTTGTTTTTTCAGTTTTTCCAACTCTTCTCCTGTCAGTTCCATTGACTCCATGATTTCTTCATCTGACTTTCCGGAAAGAATCATTTTTGTTATTTTAATACCTTTTTCGATACCTTTTTTCTCTCCTTTTTTCTCGCCTTTTTCCATGCCTTTTTCCATGCCTTCTTCGATGCCTTCTTCTCGCTCTTTTTTAAATGCTCTTTCAGCAGCTTCGCACATATCTA